>Ga0272442_10000117_pt1 | contig 130631 bp, 98 predicted proteins | sample SSMForm2O_FD_200262 | JGI IMG/M metagenome (GOLD analysis project Ga0272442, IMG submission 200262) | Marine sediment archaeal communities from Little Sippewissett salt marsh, Falmouth, MA, United States - SSM-Form-2O | ecosystem: Environmental > Aquatic > Marine > Wetlands > Sediment ... | reverse complement strand
GTGAGAAGCTGCAGGAGCGGCTGGCCAAGATCGTGGGCGGCGTGGCCGTGATCCAGGTCGGCGCGGCGACCGAGACCGAGATGAAGGAGAAGAAGGCGCGGGTGGAGGACGCGATGAACGCGACCCGTGCTGCCGTGGAGGAGGGGATCGTGCCCGGCGGCGGCGTGGCCCTGATCCGCGCCAGCACCGTCCTGGACAAGCTGGAAGCGGCCGGCGACCAGCAGGTCGGCGTGGACATCGTCCATCGCGCGCTCGAGGAGCCGCTACGCTACATCGCCTTCAACGCGGGCAAGGAAGGCTCGGTCGTGGTCAACACGGTGAAGAACGCCAAGGGCGCCAACGGATACAACGCCCAGACCGACACCTTCGAGGACCTGCTCAAGGGCGGCGTGCTCGATCCGACCAAGGTCGTGCGCACGGCCCTGCAGAACGCGGCCAGCGTGTCCGGCATGATGTTGACCACCATGGCCGCGGTCACCGACAAGCCCGAAGACGACGAGGACAAGGCCTCCAAGGCCAACCCCGCAGCCCTGCACTAGCACCTCGTCACCAGCAGGAACGGTTCGCCGAGCGCCCTTCGAGCGCCAACCTTGACACCCCCTTGGGGCGCATGGTACAAGCGCCCGAGTTCGAAGCGTTTTTCCGCGAGGAGACGACCATGAGGAGTTTCGCTGCGGCCGCCCTGGCTCTCCTCCTCCTGCCCGCGATTCCGGTGCAGGCCGGAGACGAGGGCTTGTACGGGGACGACTACGAGGAGGAGGGATCCCAGCTCAAGCTACTCGAGCTGAACGGATACCTGAGGCTCCGGGCAGACCTGTTCCACAACCTGCACCTGCACGGTAACAGCGACTTCCAGGAGCCGCTCACCGAGCGGATGGAGACGACCACCGAGGACGGCGATCCCTGGCACCCGCGCCAGCGCGACGCCGACACCCTGGCCGGCGCGAACCTGCGTTTCCGCGTGGAGCCCACGATCAACGTCACCGAGGAAGTGCGAATCCTGTCCCAGATCGACGTGCTGGACAACATGGTGCTGGGCAGCACGCCGGACACCTACGGGACCGGCACCCCCTCGGCGATGAGCGAGAGCCAGTCCGTTTCCTCGGACGGGGTCAACGCGCTTCGCGACTCGCTGCGAGTCAAGAGGGTCTGGGGTGAGGTGATCACGCCGCTGGGCCAGCTCCGCTTCGGCCGCATGCCCCTGCACTGGGGCATGGGCATGCTGTACAACGACGGCAACTGCCTCGAGTGCGACCAGGGCCATACGGTCGATCGCATCGAGTTCGTGGTCAAGATCGCGGATCACTACTTCATCCCCTCCTGGGACTTCGGCGCCGAAGGTCCTACCTCGGACGGCCGCGGGACCTGGCAGTCACATCCGATCGACATGGATCAGCTCGACGACGTGAACCAGTTCACCCTCGTCATCGCCCGCAAGGACTCTCCGCGCGACATCGAGGAGGCGCTCAACAACGACGAGTGGGTCTTCAACTACGGCCTGTTCACGGTGTACCGCCAGCAGTCTCTGTCCCTGGACATCATCACCGATCCCGAGGCCGACCCGGCCGAGCAGAGCCCCTTCGACATGGTCGAGCGCGACTACGAGGCCTGGACCTGGGACCTGTGGGGCCTGTTCATCTATCGCGAGCTGAAGCTCGAGGCCGAGTTCGCCGTGCGCTGGGGCGGCATGGACCAGCGCGGGATCTATGGCAAGGAGCCGGACCGCAACCCCTACGGCACCGGAGATGTCGACATCCTGCAGTTCGGCCTGGCCGCCCGGGGAAGCTACTCCCTGCTCTCCGACTCCCTGCACATCAACCTCGAGGTGGCGTACGCCTCGGGCGACACCGACGAGGGCTTCGGCGCCCTGGACCCGATGTCGCAGGCAGCGCTGGACGGGGAGATGACCAACTTCCGCTTCTCCCCCGACTTCCATGTCGACCGCATCCTCTGGCGCGAGCTGATCGGCCGTATCACGGACGCGCTGGTGATCAACCCCTCGGTGGCCTACACCATCACCCCGGGGCTCGGCGTGCAGCTCGACGTGGTCTACTCCCTGTGCGAGAAGGCGAACTCCTCGCCCGGTGACGAGTTCAACCTCGGCCTGGAGCTCGACGCCTCGGTGTTCTACGTGTCGGAGCAGGGCTTCTACGCCAACGTGACCTACGGCATCCTGTTCCCCTTTGGCGGCTTCGAGCGGGTGCAGGAGGAGACGGATCCGATCAGGGACTGGGCCTCCTCTCCGGGCATCGCCCACACGGTCCAGCTGAGGCTGGGCATCCGCTTCTAGGGCCGCGGTGGAACCGCCTCGTCCGCGGGCGGGGATCAACCCCACCCCTACCGTGCTGTCGCTGCTCGCGTTGCTGCCGCTGGTCGGCTGCGGGGCCAAGGCGCCGCCGCGCCCGCGCCCCGAGGCCGGGCCGACGAGCGTGCGCCCGGCCGCCAGGGCCGCGCCCGCCCGCCCGGTCGCACCCAGTGTCTCGGGATACGGTCGCGAGCGCGCACTGGCCCTGTCCTGGCGCTACACCCGGGCCAGACAGGATCCGCAGCCCCGGTTCCAGGTCCAGCGCCGGCCCTTCGACCGCAGCCGGCCCTACAAGACCGTGCAGACCGTGGATCTCGGAGCGCCGGCCGGCGCACGGCTCGAAGGCGACTCGGTCGAGATCCTCGATTTCGATCTCGTTCCCGGCGAGCGCTACGAGTATCGCGTGATCCCGCTGGGCCCTGACGGTCGCCCCGGTCCCGCGTCGAAAAACCTGCGGGTCGAGTGGCGCGAGCCGCCCGCGCCGCCGAGCCGGCTGAAGGCCAGGCCCGGCGACAGCGTCGTGGAGCTCGGCTGGGATGCCTCGCCCGATGCTGACGTCGAGGGATACAACGTGTACCGCGCCGAGGCCGGAGAGGATCCCGGCACTCGACCGCTCAACACCAGGGCGGTGGCCGGCCTGAACTACGTCGATCTCGGCCCGGCGAACAACCAGGAGTTCCACTACACGGTGCGCGCCCTGGTCCGGGCCGGTGACCTGCTGCTCGAGGGGCCGCCGTCACCGGCGGCGAGCGCGGTGCCGCGAGACCTCGATCCGCCGCCGCCGCCGGCAGGCGTGGCGGTCGCGGTCACGGACCGCGGGATTCGCATCAGCTGGGAGCCGGTGGTGACCGACGATCTGGCCGGGTACCGGATCTACCGTCGGGCGGCCGGTGTCTCCGACTACGAGCAGCTGACCGACAAGCCGATCCGCGACACCGCGTACGTGGACCGCAAGGCCGACACGAAGAAATCGTGGTCCTACGTGGTCACCGCGGTCGACACCGCGCCGTCGCACAACGAGTCCGGTCACTCGCGCGAGGTGACCCTGGGAGCGGCGGACGATCTCTGACCAAGGCGCATGGAGGTCCAGCATGTCCGATCCGATCCGCGTGGCGGTCAGCGGCGCGACCGGTCGTATGGGCAAGGCCGTCCTGACCGAGGTGGCGGCCGATGAACGCTTCGCCCTCGCTGCCGCTCTCGAGGCTCCCGGGCACCCGGCGCTGGGCGAGGACGCCGGACGCGGCCCGGGGCTGGGCGAGCTCGGCGTGCCGATCACCGACGACCTCGCCGCGGCGCGAGCCGACGTGCTGATCGAGTTCACCCTGCCCGAGCCGAGCCTGGCGCACCTGCAGACCGCTGCCGGGCAGGGCCTGTCCGCGGTGGTCGGCACCACCGGCTTCTCGGCCGAGGCCCGCGCGCGCATCGACGCGCTGGCCGGCAAGGTGCCGATCGTGCTGGCGCCGAACATGAGCGTGGGTGTCAATTTGCTGTTCCACCTGGCCGGCGAGGCTGTCGCGCGCCTGGGCCCGGGCTATGATCTCGAGGTGTTCGAGATGCACCACGGACGCAAGGTCGACGCGCCATCGGGCACTGCCGCGCGCCTGGCCGAGGTGGCGGCCGAGGCCCGCGGCCTGGGCGAAAGCTGCTTCCGCCACGGCCGCAAGGGCGCTGTCGGCGCCCGCCCGACCGAGGAGATCGGCATCCACGCCGCACGGCTGGGCGACGTGATCGGCGAGCACACCCTGTTCCTCGCCGGCGCGGGCGAGCGCCTGGAGCTGACCCACCGATGCACCTCGCGCGCCAACTTTGCCCGCGGCGCGCTGCGGGCCGCGGCCTGGCTCCAGGACCAGCAGCCCGGTCGGGTGTACGACATGCAGGACGTTCTCGACCTGCGCTGATCAAGCGGATGTCCGGGGGGGGGCTTGCCCCCCCACAAAAAAAACGAAAAAAACAGGCAACGAAACCGGCCTTCCTGCCGAGTATACCCCCAAAGACCTGAACAACCACAGACCAGGAGGCCCCTGATGCATTCTTATCTCACTGCAATTACCGTCCTTTTGCTCGTCGGCGGCTGCTCGGGCGGCTCCGCGATCCATCGCGCGGCAAAGACCCACAACCGCTGCGGCGCCGAGTACCTGGCCTCGGGCGAGCTCGACGCGGCCGAGACCCGCTTTCGCCTGGCCCTGGAGTACGCGCCCGACTTCCCAGAGGTGCTGAACAACCTCGGCCTGGTGGCCATGGCCCGCGGCCAGCTCGACGAGGCCCACGTCCTGTTCCGCCGGGCAGTACGGCGCAGGGCCGACTTCAGCCAGGCCCAGAACAACCTGGGCCGGGTCAAGCAACTGCTCGGTGACAACCGGGGCGCCGAGTCGCGTTTCCGCCGCGCCCTGGAGGTTGATCCGGCCTTCTGGGAGGCGCGCCGCAACCTGGGCAGGCTGCTGATCGCGGAGCGCAGGCTGGACCCGGCGATGGTGGAGCTGCGCAAGCTGTGCGAGATCGAGCCCGGCTCGGCCGAGGCCCGGCTCGATCTCGGCGTGGCGTACCTGCTGGCCGGCTCCGGCGCCGAGGCGACCGCCAGCCTGAAACGGGCGATCCGGCTCGATCCCAACCTGGCCGAGGCGCACTACAATCTGGGCCTGGTCCTCTTCCGCGAGGGCCGGTTCGCGGCCGCGGCCGACGCCTTCTCCGCGGCGCTGGCCGTGCGGCCGGACTTCTCCGAGGCCCGTCACAACCTGGTCGCGGCGCGCAGCGCGGCTCGGGTCCAGCGATGAGCCGGGGCTGGGTCGGCTCCGACGACCTCGCACTCGACGCGCCGACTCTGGTGGCCGGCGGGAGCTACCAGACGATCCTGGACTCGATCGGGTCGGCCCGGTTGAAGCCCGGGCCTGGCTGTGCTATCGCCAGGGACAAAGGAGGCAACCCGGTGTCACTGGTTCTGGTGGTGCTCGGCTCGGAAGGGGCCGAGGAAGGGATCCACGCGATCGCCGGATCCCGGTGCGTGATCGGTCGCGGCGCGGACTGCGACCTGGATCCGGGTTTCCCGGAGCCGAACGGTCCGCGCCTGGTGGTGGCCGAGGAGGACCAGCGCAGCTTCGTGGCATGTCTGGGCGCGGCCGAGGTCCGGCTCAACGGGCGACGCCTGTCCGAGAAGCTGAAGACCCTGGTGCTGCCCGGCGATGAGATCGAGACAGACGGCCTGGTGCTCGCGGTGCGCGACGAGGCTGACAGCTCGGAAGGCACCGCGGCCCTGGCCCGCCACCTGTCCGAGGAGATGCTCAAGGGCACGGACCCGGGCGCGGTCGGCCCGATCCTGCTGGTGATGAACGGCCCCAAGGAGGGCACCGCGATCGCCCTGCCCGGCCACCGCGGACAGCTCGTGATCGGCCGGGGCGAGAGCTGCGACCTGCAGATCGAGGATGCGGACGCTTCACGCAAGCACGCCCGGCTGAGCTGGAGGGACGGTGCCTTCGAGGTCGAGGATCTGAAGAGCCGCAACGGGACGCTGGTGAACGGCGGCCGCACCGGCGGCAAGACCCCGCTCTCGGACCGCGACGACCTGACCCTGGGCCAGACCCGGCTGGAGCTGGTGCTGCCCCGGATCGAGGAGCCGGCCGAGCCCACGGCCCTGGCCGACTTCGAGCCCACCGAGGGCAGGACGCCGCCCATGGATGCCGGAGCAGCTGATCTTGCGGCCGCGCCGGCCCGTCGCTCGAGCGCGGGCGACTGGCTGCTGGTGGGCCTCGGCCTGGCCCTGGCCGCTGGTGCTGTGGCGCTGCTCGTGTGGGCGCTGAGTTGAAATCGGCAGCCGCAATTGAATATCGGGAGCCAGCATCCCGTCCGGAGCAACATCGCGTCATCGGGTCCGGCCCTGTAGCGAGTGGAGGTGAAGAATGCGGAGGCTCGTAGTCCTGTTCGTGCTGATCGGCCTGGCCGTACCGGGCGCGGCGCTGGCCAAGAAACGCAGGACCGGCAAGGGTCCCTGCAAGGAAGCCGCACAATGCAAGAAGAACGTCTGCGTCGAGATCAACGGTGACAGCTACTGCTCCAAGTCCTGCGGCCAGTGCCCGGCCGGCATGTACTGCGACGACCAGCTCTTCAGCATGCTGGGGCTCAAGGTCTGCGTCAAGGGCCGGGCCAAGAGTCCGGTCAAGCCCGAGGCGCCGCCGCGGCTGCCGTGCAAGATCGACAAGGAGTGCTCCGGCGCCCTGGTTTGCGCCCAGAAGATGGGGCAGCGCGACTGCACGCTTGAGTGCACGAGCGACGCGGACTGCGAGATGCCCGAGATGCTCGGCGTGAAGTTCGACTTCATGGAGTGCGCGCTCGACGAGGGCAGGCGCGGCCGCAAGGCCTGCCTGCCCAAGGACGCCTGCCTGAAGAACCCGATGTCGTGCATGAAGGTCAACACCGAGACCATGGGCGCGATGATGGGCGGCATGGCCGAGATGGCCAAGGGCATGGGCGACGCGGCCGAGGCCACGGCCGACAAGATGGACGGCGGCGCGGGCAAGGCCGAGCCCGAGCCCACGGCCGGGCCCGCGGCGATGGACGAGAGCCGCTTCAGCGCGCTGCTCACCCAGGTCGAGGAGGCCAGCTTCTGGAGCGAGCGGAAGCCGATCCTCTCGATGGCGGCCAAGCACAACCACTTCAGCTGCGCCCAGGTCGGCCGCGTGATAGCCGTGCTCAGCTTCGGCAGCGAGAAGATCGATACGGTGAAGATCCTGGCCCCGAAGATCGTGGACAGGGAGAACAGCCACACCATCCTCCAGCACCTCGACTTCGAGAGCGAGAAGCGCAAGGTGCGGGCGATCCTCGATCAGTAGTATTCCATTTGCTTTCCTTGACGTCTGCACCGCGCTGCCGGTAGCCTCGGAGCATCCGGGAGCGTGAGATGGTTCACCGTATTCCGCTGGCCGTGCTGCTCTCAGTGCTGCTCCTCGGCGAGGGCTGCTCTACCGTGCTCGGCCTGGACGACGAGGGGCGGCCCTGTAACGAGCAGACGCCGTGCGACCCGAGCCAGGTCTGCCGGGACGGCCGCTGCGTGGCAGACACCGGCGGTGACGCGGACACGGACTCGGACACGGACTCCGACACGGACACGGACACGGACTCCGACACGGATGCGGACACCGATACGGACACGGATGTCGACACGGACGCGGATACCGACGCGGATACCGATACCGATACCGACACGGACACGGATGTCGACACGGACGCGGATACCGACGCGGATACCGATACCGATACCGACACGGACACGGATGTCGACACGGACGCGGATACCGACGCAGATGCTGATACCGACACGGACGCGGATACCGACGCGGACGCGGATACCGATGCGGACGCGGATACCGACGCGGACGCGGATACCGACTCGGACGCGGATACCGACTCGGACACGGATACCGACACGGATGCGGATACCGATTCGGACACCGATACCGATACCGGGCCCGAGACGTACATCCGCTACGTGGATGGCGACGTGACCACCTCTGGCAGCGGTCGCTCCTGGGCCTCGGCATTCAGGACCGTGCAGGAGGGCATAGACGCGGCCGCAGCGATCGCCAGCGACTCAAAGCGGGCCGAGGTCTGGGTCAAGGCCGGCTGGTACTACATCTACCGCTCGAGTGCGTCCGACACGGTGCAGCTCGCCGAGTACGTGAACCTGCTCGGCGGCTTCTTTGGCATCGAGCAGGCGGCAGACGAGCGCACCTGGCTGACCCACATCACGGTGCTCGACGGCCACAAGCAGGGCGAGCCGAACATCACCATCGGCTCGGCGCACGTGGTCACGACCGCCGACGAGGCCACCATCGACGGCTTCATAATCACCGGCGGGTACGCCAGCGACCAGGCGGATCGCGAGGAGTACGGCGGCGGCCTGCTCGCCGACAACGTCTCGCCGACGGTGAGCAACTGCATCTTCTCCGAGAACTGGGCCGGGTACGGCGGCGGCGTGGCGCTGCGGAACAGCCGCGCCGTCGTGGACGGCTGCCTGTTCAGCGGCAATCGCGCCAACAACCACAGCGGCGGCGGGGTGTACGCGAGCGGCGGCACGCCCACGGTCCGTGACTGTGCCTTCGTCAACAACAGCGGCGCCGAGGCGGGCGGCGGGCTGCACATGGTGTCGTCCTCGATAGCGGTCGAGAATAGCGTGTTCATGGGCAATCACTCCAACTACAACGGCGGCGCGATCGCCGCGACCACCGAATGCGGCGGCGCCATGATCGTCAATTGCACGGTCGTGCGCAACAGCGGGAGCCCGGCAGGCGGGCTCGATTCCACCGGCGCCACGAGCGAGCCGACCGTGGTGAACAGCATCTTCTGGGACAATACCGGCGGCGAGATCTACGACGCCGGAGGCCTGACGGTCTCGTTCAGCCTGGTCGAGGGCGGCTTTGGCGGCGGCACCGACATGCTCCCGGACCAGGACCCGCTGTTCGAGATCTATCCCGGCCAGGACGCGGGCAGCGTGATCGACGACAGCTTCGATCCGATCAGGTTCGCGACCGAGCTCCACTCGACCGTCGGCGGCTGGACGACCGACGAGCACGCGGGCCGGCTGGCCCGGGTGGGCTTCACGACCTGGGACTGGTTCGTTATCACGGGGAACAGCAGCGACCGCCTGCGGGTCTGGGGCGATTTCGACGCCACCGAGGGCGACAGCATCGAGATCTTCGACCTGCACCTTCAGGAGGCATCACCCTGTCGGGACGCCGCGGACCCGTCCAAGGCGCCCCCCGAGGACATCGAGGGCGTTGTCCGGGACGCCAGCCCCGACGTGGGCGCGCACGAGTACTGACGTTGCGCATCGACGGGAGCGAGGTATAGTGGAGCGCACATGAGACGGTCGATCCCCCTGCTCCTCGTCCTGCTGTTCGGCCTGCCCGCAACGGCTGCCGAGCGCCAGCGCGTAGCCGTGCTGGACATCCTGCGCGACACCGAGATCAGCCAGGGTACGCTGAACAGCCTCAACGAGCTGATGCTCACCGAGCTCGAGGCGAGCGGCCGCTTCGACGCGCTGGGCAGCCGGGACATCGTCAACATGTTGACCCTGGAGGAGGAGCGGGCCAAGCTCACCGGCTGCGTGGACGAGGCCTGCATGGCCGAGATCGGCGGCGCCCTGGGCGTGCGCCTGTTGCTGGCCTCGAGCATCGGCGCGGTGGGGGACAAGTACCTGGTCACGATCAAGATGCTCGACGTCAAGGCCGCACGCGTGCTCAAGCGCGCCACCGAGACCGTGGACCACGACGACGCCGAGCTGATCTCGGCGATCAAGCGCGCGGTGGGCACCGTGGTGGATGCGGTGAAGAGCCTGACGCTCGACGCGCCCGAGCCGGGCGAGCCCGAGCCCGAGACGCCGGCCGAGCCGGTCACCTTCTGGGACGTGGCGCCGTGGGTCGGCGTGGGCCTGACCGTGGCGCTCGCCGGCACGGGCGGCGCCCTGGGCGGCCTGGCGCTCAAGGACAAGAACGCCCTGGGCGACGAGGTGGTCGGCACCGCGGACTGGAAGGACCTCAAGGACGCGGGGGAGCAGAAGGGCCTGGCCGCGGACGTGCTGTTCGGCGTGGCCGGCGCGGCCGCGGTGGGCACGCTGCTGCTGTTCCTGCTCGCATCGGACGACGCTCCCGAGGCCTCGGGTTCTCTGGTTTCTCTGCCCGGCGGTGCGGCCGCGACCGTGGGATTCCGGTTCCGGTAGGCTCGCCCATGCATCTGACGCGCCTCGTTCTGCCCTCCCTGCTGCTGGCCGCGATCAGCGGATGCAGCGCCCTGCTCAACCTGGAAGACGAGGGGCGCGAGTGCGGGCCGGACGCGGCCTGCGACGAGGGCCAGATCTGCGACAACGGCCGATGCGTTCCCCAGGGCGGGGATACGGATACCGACGCCGACACGGACACGGACACGGATGCAGACACCGACATTGATACCGACGCGGACACGGATGTCGATACCGATGCGGACACCGACACGGACGCGGATGTGGACACCGACGCAGACACCGACGCGGACACCGACGCGGACACGGACGCAGACACCGACACCGACACGGACACAGACGCAGACACCGACACCGACACGGACACGGACACGGATACCGACGCCGACACGGACGTTGATATCGACACGGACACCGACACCGACGCGGACACCGACGCGGACACCGACACCGACACCGACACCGACGCGGACACCGACACCGACACCGACACCGACGCGGACACCGACGCGGACACCGACGCGGACACCGACACCGACACCGACACCGACGCGGATACGGACACCGATACCGACGCGGACTCCGACACCGACGTTGACACGGACATCGACACCGACACCCGCCCCGAGGACTACATCCGCCGGGTCAATGCGATCAATCCCATGCCGACGGACGGCCGCGACTGGGAGGGCGCCTTTGTCACGGTGCAGGAAGGCATCGGCGCCTGCGCCGAGGTTGCTACGGCAATCAATCCCTGCGAGGTCTGGGTCGCAACCGGCCGGTACCACGCGTACATCTCGGACAAGCTGAACACGATCCAGCTCGAGCCGCACGTGCATGTGTACGGCGGCTTCAACGGCACCGAGGAGCAGCTCTACCCGCGGGAGACCTGGGGCAACATCACCATTCTCGACGGCAGCGAGCCGGGCAACGAGAGCACCAGGGTGTACCACGTGATCACCGCCAGCGACGACGCCCTGCTCGACGGATTCGTGATCGCCCGCGGATTCGCGCCGGCCACTGAAGCAGGCCCGGACAACAAGGGCGGCGGCCTGCTCGCCGACGGTACCTCTCCGACCGTGAGAAACTGCGTGTTCGTGGACAACCACGCGGGCATGGGCGGCGCGATCACCCTGATGACGAGCACCGCCAGCATCACTGACTGCGTGTTCCAGGGCAACGACGCCACCCACGCCGGCGGGGCGATCTACGCGTACGACGGAGACCCGCTGGTCGAGCGCTGCGTGTTCGCGGGCAACTGGATCTGGTTCCAGGAGGCCCAGGGCGGCGGGGCCGTGTACCTGTACGAGAGCTCGGCCTCGCTGTACAGCAGCCTGCTGGTCGGAAATACCGTGCCCAACACCGGCACGGGCGGGGCGATCATGAGCCGGCGCGACGCCACGGTGAGCCCGACGTTCAAGAACTGTACCCTGGTTCACAACAGCGCCAGCCATGGAGGCGCCTTCGACGACAGCGCGCAGGACGGGCAGCCGCCCACCCTGCTCAGCTGCCTCCTGGCCGACAACAGCCCGGACGAGATTCACAGTCGCGACTCGGTCGTTGCGTCGCATAGCTTCATCACCGGAGGGTACGTCGCCGGCGTCGAGATCCTCGAAGGTGATCCCGGATTCCGCTTCGGCACGCCCGCGCACAGCGGGAGCTGGGACAGCGTCAACTTCGACCCGTCTCGCCACCAGACCCAGCTGACCCACACCGGCGCCGGCTGGTCGGCCGCGGCCCTGGAAGGACATGTGCTGTACAACGTGACCGCAGACCGCTGGTCCGAGATCTTCTCGAACTCGGACGACATCCTGTGGGTCTGGGGCAACCTCGAGGGCGAGGTCAGCGCCGGCGAGGGCTACGAGATCTACGATTTCCACCTGGCCGCGGGCTCGCAGTGCATCGACGCCGGATTCGGCACCGGAGCGCCCCTGTACGATCTCGACCTGTATGATCGGGTCGACGATCCTCTGGCCGGTAACGGCCAGAACTGCGGTGATCCTTGCGTGGACATCGGCGCGTACGAGTACCAGCCGCCGTAACCGGAGATTCGATCAGGCCGGCTCGTCCGCGCCCGGCCCCACACTGCCCAGCGGCTTGAGCCGGGTCTCGGGCAGCAGCTCGCGGTACGTGATCACGGGCAGGTCGGGCAGCTCGGCCTCGAGCAGGGCTCGGGCAAAGCGCCGCACATCGGCCGAGGCCAGCAGCACGGGCCGCTCGCCCTGCTTGCGGGCCGCCTCAACCCTGTCTCGCACGGCGGCCACGATCTCCCGCCCCAGCTCCGGCCCCAGCGCGAGGAAGGCGCCCTCGGCCGTGCTCCGCACCGAGGCGCGGATCTCCTCCTCGACCATCGGCTCGAGCATCAGCGCCGCGACCTCCATGCGCTCGCCGCCGGCCAGCGCCGTGATCCGCCGCACCAGGGCCGCCCGCGCCCGCTCGGCCAGGGCCGAGGGATCGCGCTGCTCGGCCTCGGGCGCGGCAGCCAGGGCCTCGAGCACGGTCTTGCGGTCGCCCACGCCCACACCCTCGCCCACCAGCAGGCGAAAGGCCGCGGCCAGCACGGGCGGAGGAATACGCTCCACGGCCTCGGCCAGCGCCGGGTGATTGCGCCGCACGTCGTCGAGCAGGCGTCGCGCCTCCTGCACGCCGACCAGCTCGCGAGCGTGGCGCCTCAGCGCACCCGCCAGCTGCCCGGCCAGCATCCCGGCCCGGTCCTCACCGGCCACCGAACCGCTCTCCACGCCCACGCCGCGGAGCAGCACGCAATACCGGCCGGCGGCCAGCCCGTGGTCCACCCGCAGCGTGGCCGGGGGCAGGGGCAGGCCCAGCTCCGCGGCCACCGCCTCGGTCGCGGCCGCCACCGCGCGGGTCAGCGCGCCCTCGGCGTCCTGGATCTTGAGCGCGGCGCCGGTCTCGCGATCCAGGGCCAGGGCCAGCTCGGGCGGCGCGGCCGGCACGCGCGAGGCTGCCTCGAGCTCGGGCGCAGGACGCCGCCGCACCAGGGCCAGGGCGCCCAGCCCGCAGAACAGGGCCAGCAGCACGAAGGGGGTGAAGGGCATGCCCGGCACCAGGCCGATGAACAGCAACAGCCCGCCCGCAATGGCCACGGCCCGCGGCCTGGCCAGGATCTGCCGGCCGATCTCCCGCGACAGCGGGCTGCCCGCCTCCTCGCCGGCCACGCGGGTCACCACCATGCCCGCGCTGGTGGCGATCAGCAGCGCCGGGATCTGCGAGACCAGGCCGTCGCCGATGGTCAGCAACCCGTAGGTCTTCAGCGCCTCGCCCGCGGGCAGGTCCATCCGCAGCACGCCGATGGCCAGGCCGCCGAGGATGTTGATCGCGGTTATCAGGATCCCGGCGATGGCGTCGCCCTTGACGAATTTCATCGCCCCGTCCATCGCGCCGTACAGCTGGGACTCACGCTCCAGATCCCGCCGCCGCTTCCGGGCGGTCTCGCCGTCGACCAGCCCGCTGCGCAGGTCGGCGTCGATCGACATCTGCTTGCCCGGCATGCCGTCCAGGGCGAAACGCGCCGAGACCTCGGCCACCCGCTCCGATCCCTTGGCGATGACCACGAACTGCACGATGGTCAGGATCAGGAACACCACCGCGCCGACCACGTAGTCGCCCGCCACCACGAAGCCGCCGAAGGCGTCGATCACCGTGCCGGCGTCCGCCTGGCCCAGGATCAGCCGCGTGCTGCTGATGTTCAGCGCCAGCCGGAACAGCGTGGTGATCAGCAGCAGCGAGGGCAACGACGAGAAGGAGAGCGGCTTGTCAACGTACATCCCCAGCAGCAGCACGATCACGGCCACCGAGATGTTGGTCGCGAGCAGAACATCGAGCAGCCAGGTGGGCATGGGCAGGATCATCGCGCCCACGATGGCGATCACCGCGGCGGCGAGAATCACGTCGCCGTAGCGCGAGAACAGACGCGCCGATCGGCTCGAAGCGGTACCGCCGAGTAGTCTCATGACCCCCCTCGATGCAGGAGCGACCCTTGCTCCGCTCCTACGCTCTGGACTGCAGGTAACGCACCCAGCCCTGACGGTGCAGGGTGTCGAGGAACAGCTCCATGCGCTCCCGCGCCTTCTCGGCGTCGTGGTCGCTCTCCAGCGAACGCGCGATCTCGCTCACCGTGGTCCCGCCGTCGCAGCGGGCCCACACGTGCGCGCCCAGCTCGTCGAGCTTGACCTTGACGAAGCTCTGACCGAACAGCGCCCTGAACAACCGGCCGAGCAGCTTGCCGTCGAAGCGCGGGGCCAGCAGTACGGTGCGTCCGTCTTCCTCGCGCGATTCGATCCGTCGCTCGACCACCAGATCAGGAGGCAGCACCGTCTTGCTCCTCGGCCGCGATCTCGGGCGCGCCCGCGCTCTGCAGCGGGAAGATGTAGAGCAGGCCGATCAGCGCGGCGAGGAAGGCCAGGCCCACGATGAAGCTCGGCTGATCGTTGAGCGCGGGGAGCCTGAACTTGGCAAAGGCCAGGGCTGCGATCAGCAGGCCCATCAGCGCCTCACCCGCGATCAGGCCCGAGGAGAGCAGCACTCCCGTGTTCTCCACGCGCATCGCCTGGGCCGCATCGAGCTTGCGCCGCGCCTGGACCTTGAGCACGACCCAGCGAATCGCGCCGCCCACGAAGATCGCGGAGGTGGTCTCGAAGGGCAAGTACATCCCCACCGCGATCAGCATCACGCTCGGCGCGCCGATCAGGATCAGGCCCACGGCGAAGAGCATGCCCGTGATCACCAGCGGCCAGGCCATCTTGCCGGCCACGATGCCCTCGGCGAGCATGGCCATCAGGCCCGCCTGGGGCGCGGGCAGGTTCTTTCCGCCGAATCCGGTGCCGCCCGAGGCGATGTCGCCCTGGTGCAGGATGTAGAGCGGCACGAACAGCACGGCCGCGGCGCAGATCACACCGATGATCTCGCCCAGCTCCATCTTCCACGGGGTGCCGCCGAGGATGTGGCCCACCTTGAGGTCCTGCAGCATGTCGCCGGCGATGCCGCAGGCGCAGCAGACCACGGCCGCCACGGCGAGCACGGCCACGATGCCGGCCTCGCCGGTGAGCCCGATCGCCACCATCAGCAGGGCGGCGATGATCACGGTCGACAGGGTCAGGCCCGAGATCGGGTTGTTCGACGAGCCGATCAGGCCCACGAGGTACCCGGCCACGGCCGCGAACAGGAAGCCGGCCACGGCCATCACCACGGCCGAGACCAGCGAGCCCAGCACGCTGCCGGTGAAGTACACGTACAGCGCGACCATCAGCACGACCAGCAGGCCGATACCGGCGAAGATCCAGCGGAAGTCTAGGTCCTTGTCCAGCCGGCTCTGCTCCTCGCCTCCTCCCGCCTTGATCTTCTTGATGTCGCGGAAGGCGCGCACGATCCCGCCGAAGAGCTGCTCGCGCATCCCGTACAGGGTGTACACCGCGCCGACCAGCATGCCGCCCACCGCGATGGGTCGCACCATGAACTTCCAGACCGCGATCGACATCAGCTCCCAGCCCACGGCTCCGCCCTCGGGTGCACCGGCCGGGGGCTGGCCGATCCACTGCTCCAGGGTGGCCGGACCCACGAAGTAGAGCAGCAGGGGCACGAACAGACCCCAGGCCAGCACGCCGCCGGAGAAGGCGATCGACGACAGGCGCGGGCCGATGATCACCCCCACGCCGAGGTACGCCGGGCTGATCGCGAAGCTCGAGATGAAGGCCCCCCCGCCGCCCACCACCTCGCCGATGCGCTCGCCACGGGAGGTGAGGAACTTGACCTCGGAGCGGGAGAAGGGCAGGAAGTGCTCCCAGGTCACGGCAAAGTACTTCATCTTGGCCAGCAGCTGGATCGCGGCCCCCAGACCCATGGCGCCGAACACGTACCTGGCACCCGTGCCGCCGGTGCGGCCGGCCTTGTGGATCTCGGAGGCGGCCACCGACTCGGGGAAGGGCAGCTCGCTCTCCTGGACCATGATCCGGCGGAGCACGGTGACGAACAGCACGCCGAGCACGCCGCCGACGAGCATGATCGCGGTGGACTCGAAGTAGCGCTCGGTAGAGCCGAAGTCCTCGCGCCAGGGCCCGGCGATCACCAGCGCCGGGATGGTGAAGATCGCGCCGGCCACCAGGGCCTCGCCCACCGAGGCCACGGTGCGGGCCAGGTTCTCCTCGAGGATGCTGCCCTTGAAGATGCGCAGCACGGCCATGCCCACCACGGCGGCGGGGAAGGTCGCGGCCACGGTCATCCCGGCCTTGAGGCCGAGGTACGCGTTGGCCGCGCCGAGAATCACCGCCATCAGCACGCCGAGGATCATCGCGCGGATGGTGAACTCGCGCTGGTCGGTCTTCTCCGGGACGTACGGCTCGAATCTCTCGCTCATCACGACCTCGTGGATTCCAGGTTTGCCTCCTTATATCGGCACCTGCAGGAGTTGGCAACCGGCGATTGCACCGGCGGTTCAGTCGATCCTGATCTCTCGCGCCCGCTCCTCCACCGCCTTCCGATCGCCGAGCCGGCCGACGCCGCTGGCCTCGACCACGAAGGATGCGCTGGCCGCTGCGAGGCGCACCGCATCCGCGATGCCGCGCTCGAGCCGCGTACGGGCATACAGGTAGCTGGCGAGGAACACGTCACCCGCACCCGTGGCGTCGACCTCACGGGTCGGATAGGGCCAGAAGCAGCGGCATGCGCCATCCTCGCGAAACACGCCCTGCCCGCGTCCGTCCGTGGCGAGCACGGTCTCCCCGGCCTCAATGCCCTGCACCGCCGTGTTCACGTCTTCGACGCCGGCCAGGGCCCTGATCTCCTCGAAGCTGCCCTTGATCACGTCCAGCCGCGCGAGCCGGCCCCGCAGCGCCTCGTCCGCGGCCAGCCTGACCCGCCCCTCGTCATCGAAGCAGCGCATGATGTGCAGGTCGGCCCCGATCATCGGACGCGATCCCAGGTCGAGCAGCCGGTCCATCGCCTCGCCGGTGATCTCCCCGGCCACGGCGCCGAGATGTATCGCGCGCGCGTCGCCGACGTCCGGCGCCAGCGTGTCGTGCCCGATTCTCGGCCCGGACGCCAGCAGTCGTACGATGCGCGTCGGCGGATCGCCGGTGTACTCGAGGCGGTACGACGTGGTGGGTACGCCGGCGATCCGCTGCACCGCGCCGAGGTCGAGCCCCTCCCGGCTCAGCACCTCGAGCAGGGCCTCGGGGAAGTCCTCGCCCACCAACCCCACCACCCGCACCCGGGCGCCGAGGGCATGCAGCGCTGAAGCGGCATAGCTGGCCGTACCGCCCAGGGCGCTGTCCCGCACCACGCCGTCACGCACGACCAGGTCGAGCACCGGATTGCCGATGACCGCGATGTCGGGGAAGACCACTCCGGCGCCCGTGGATTGACTCATCTCCATGCCGGTGTCAGTCGTCGCCGGCCACGATCACTTTGTTGCGGCCCTGGGCCTTGGCCTCGTACACCGCCTTGTCCGCGGCGGCCAGCAGGACCGCGGAATCCTGGCCGTCATCCGGAAAGCCAGCCACGCCGATGCTGATCGTCACCGCGACGGGATCGCCGCCGTCAGCCGCCGGAAAGGGATGCGCCTCCACGGCAACACGGATACGCTCCGCCACGGCGCGGCCGGTCTCCTTGTCCTGCTCCGGGAGCAGCAGCACGATCTCCTCCCCGCCGAAGCGGCAGATGATGTCCGAGGCCCGCATCTGCTCCGAGATCACGTTGCCCATCTCCCGCAGGACCCGGTCGCCGGTCAGGTGGCCGCGCTCGTCGTTGACGAGCTTGAAGAGATCGAGGTCGGCCATCAGCAGGGCGAAGATCGATCCGTAACGACGGGAGCGATCGACCTCCTCGTCCAGCCGGATGGAGAAGAAGCGCTTGATGTAAAAACCCGTCAGCCCGTCCCGGGTGGCAAGCTCGTACAGCCGGGAGTTCTCCAGCGCCACGGCCAGGTGGCGGGCAATGGTCTGCGCCAGCAGGTTCTCCGCCTCGCTGAAGGGAGCGTCAGAAGCCCGGGTCAGATAGAGCAGGCCCAGCTTGCGACCGGCTCCCAGGATCGGGGCCATGATGCTCGCCGGACCGATGGACAGACCACGGCGGCGGCGGAGGATCTCGGGGAGGTCCGGCACGTTCTCGAAGCTCTCCAGGCCGACCGCGGCCGGCTCCAGCGCCTCGGACTTGTAGCTCCCCTGCTTCAGCTCGAAGGCCTCGACCACTCCGTGCCTCGGGTCCAGGGCGAGGACCGTGCAGCGGGTAGCCTTCACGGTCTGAGCAGAAGCGTCCAGCAGCCGCTGCAGCAGCATCTCCTTCTCGATCGTCGAGGTGAGCTGCTCCAGCACCTGGTAGCCCACCGTGATCTGCTTCGTCTTCTCGCGGATCTCCCGGATGTGCGATTCGATGGCCTGGGCCATCTCGTTGAACGAGCTCGCCAGGCGGCCGATCTCGTCCCTCCGCTCCAGGGACACGCGGGCCGAGTACTCGCCGGCGGCGAAACGGTCCGACTCCCGCACCACGGCCCGGATCGGGGAAACCACGCTCCGGGCGAGCAGGGCTGCGCCCACCGCGCCCAGGGCCAGGGCGATCAGCCCGAGCAGCGCCACGCGGACGCGCAGGTCGTGGACCGCCGCCCGCACATCGCCGAGTCGGATACCGACGCGCACCGTGCCCCAGCTTCGCCCGTACGCCTCCTGCAGCGCGGAGACGTCGAGCACCCCCTCGCCGCGGAACACGGTCCGGCGGGCCAGCATCTGGCCGGACTCGAGCCCGGCAGAGGTCAGGCTGTCCGCGGGTGGCCGGCCCACCGGGAAGTGCAGATCCAGCTCCGCGTCGCGGGAGCTGGCCATCACCCGCTCCTCATCGCCGAGCACGATGGCGTAGGCCACCCCCTTGGCCATCGTGCTCCGCTCGAGGATACTCCGCGTCTGGGTGTAGTTGCCGACCACCGCCTGCTCGGCCGTGGCCCGGGCCAGGCCGCGCGCGAGGATCTCGCCCCGGGAGAAGGCCGCCGCCTCCAGCTCCTCCTGGGCCCAGCGGCCCGACACCACCAGCACCAGGCCGATCAGCAGGGCGACGCCGCCAACCGAGAGCGCCAGGAACTTGACTCGAAGGCTCACCGCTGCTCCCCTCGCCTGCGGGCTCCGATCTGCTCGTACCACCGCCGCGCTCGTGCGTCCCACGCGCGACCGGCCTTGCTCCAGTCATGCTCGACCAGGCTGAAGCTCTCCATCGCGGGCACGTCGGGTGAGCCGGTGGCCTCGGGATGCACCGGATAGAAAGGGACCCCCGCCTTGCGCCAGGGTAGCTCCTGGGCCTCGGCGCCGAGCAGGAAGTCGATCAGCTTCTTGGCCAACTCCGGGTGCGGGGCGCCGGCGATCAACGCACAGCCCCCGAGCTCCCAGCCGGTGCCTTCCTCGGGAACCGTGACCGTCAGGTGCTTGTCCGGCACCCGGGGCGTGACGCTCACCAGGTCGTGGACAAAGGCGATCGCGACCCCGCCGACGCCCAGCCGCGCCAGGTCGGCGGCCATCGCCCCGCCCTCGGGGTAGTAGGCCACGTTCTCGTCGAGCCGCTGCAGGTACTCGTACGCACCCTCTTCTCCGTACAGGCCAATCAGCGCGATCAGGATCGTGTACCCCGTGCCCGAGGTCGTCGGATCGCCGTAGATCACCTTGCCGCGGTAGCGCGGATCCAGCAGGCCCTTCCAGGTACGCGGCGGCTCGAGCCCCGAACCCGGATCCGTGCCGAAGCCGATCACACCGCCCTCGATCGCGTGCCAGCGGCCCTGGGGGTCCCGCCGGTCCGGCGGGTAGTCCGCGGCACTCGGCGGCGTATAGGCCTCGAACACGCCTGCATCGGCGCCCATCACGTACGAGGTCACAGGTCCGCCGATGAGTACCGAGGCCACCGGCCTGTCCTTCTCCAGCTCGAGGATCTTGACGATCGCACGGGCCGAGCGGCGCATCCGTTCCAGCCGGATCCCGGAACGCCGCTCGAAGTCGTCGAGGATCGACGAGGCCACCCGGTCGGCCCAGCTGTAGTAGACCGTCATCCGCTCAGGACGTTCAGGCGCCTCCCCGCGAACGATCGACGATCCGAGCGCTAGCAGGACAACGACTGGGACGGTTACGGGGAACCGCCGCGACGGCACGCTAGCGAACCGCCACGGGCAGGGGCAGCTTGACCTTGATGTTCTCGCCGAAGAACTTGGGGTAGCGCCACTTGGCGACCTCGCGCTTGACACAGCTCTCCAGATAGCTCCCCTTGACCTTCGAGGGGCCCACCGAGACTCCGGTGCACCGGCCGTTTCGCTCGATGGTGAAGGCGAGCACGATCTTCTTGACCACCTGGCTCTTGTCGCGGCTCACCTGCTCCTGGGCGCACTTCTTGATCTTGGGCAGCCCGCGCTTGATCACCGAGAGCACGGTGTTCTTGTTCAAGGTGTCGGGCAGCGGCTTGCCCTTGGGCGTGTCCTTGGGCGGCGGGGGCAGCGGCTCGGCCTTTTTCGGCCGCCGCTTGGGCGCGGGCTCGAAGTCGTCGTCCTCGCCGAAGTCCGGATCCACGGCCGCGCTCTTCTTGCGCCTGCCGTCTCGGCGGCGGTGCCCGCGGTCGGCCTTCTTCTTCGGCGGCAGCCCCGAGGGCGCCTCGTCGAGGATGTCGTCGAAGTCGCCGGCTTCATCGGACGCCGCGGCCTTGGACTTGCGGGTGTCATTCTTCCGCGCGCGCGCCTCGGCCTTCTCCTTCTTCTTGCGCTCGCGCTCGGCCCGGGCTTCCTCCCGCTTGCGCTTGCGCTCCGCAGCACGTGCCTTGGCCGCTTCCTTCCTGCGCTTGCGCGCCTCGGCCTTGGCCTTGGCCAGCTCTCTGCGCTCGGCACGGCTCAGCTTCTTGCCGGCCTTCTTCTTGGCCGCGACCTTCTTGCCGGCATCGCTCAGCTCGGAGTCGTCGGGCTCGGCATCCTCGACCACCTCGTCCTTGGCCTCGTCCTTGGCACCGTCCGTGGCGCCGTCCTTGGCACCGTCCGTGGCATCGTCCTTGGCACCGTCCTTGGCCTCGTCCTTGGCACCGTCCTTGGCCTCGTCCTTGGCCTCGTCCTTGGCACCGTCCTTGGCCTCGTCCTTGGCCTCGTCCTTGGCCTCGTCCTTGGCACCGTCCTTGGCCTCGCCCTTCTCTCCGGCCTCGGCCGGACGCTCGTCATCGCCGTACACCAGGCCGTAGTACCCCGGGATCTCGACCTTGGCCGCGATGACCAGGCCAAAGGGCAGCAGCACGCCGAAGAAGAAGATCGCCCCGATGGCCGAGATCACGCCCACCTTGACCAGGGAGCTGCGATCCACGCTCTCCCGGCGCGCCATCGACACCGGCGCCTCGCGGCGCATGAAGGCCTCGTCGCTCTGCGCATCGCCGGGGACCCGCTCCTCGAGCTCATCGGGCTGGCCCACCCGGGCCCGACCGATCACGACCCGCTCCACCGAGCGTGGCTCCTCGCGCTCGGCCTCCAGCTCCTCCTCGATCAGGTCCTTGACCGACGCCGGCTCGCCAGAGGCGGCCGCGGCCTCCTCGCCCGCATCCTCGTTCGCAGCGGGCACGGCCTCTGCTGCCGCTTCGGACTCCGCGCGGGACTCGACGCGCACCGGGTCCTCGCCAAAGGGATCGCTGGTCGCCAGGTCGCGGGCCACCTCTGCCGCGACCTCGCGCTCCTCTTCCTCTTCCGGCTTCTCGGCCTCCTCGATCTCCTCCTGGGCCATCGAGGCCAGCTCGGACAGATCGAACTCGACCGCGGTGAGCTTGCGCTCCCTCGTCACCGGCTTGTGCCCCTCGCGGCTGGCGCCGATCGCGACCTCGTCGGGCTCGGCATCGGGCTCGGGCGAGGCGCTGGCAGCGAACAGCTCCTCATCGGCCGTGGTGCGGCCGCCGTACATCCGTCCGGTGGTCATCGGCCGGCGGGCGCTGACCGCGACCACGCCTTCGCCCTCGGCGGTCGCGGTCGAGGCCGCAGCGTCGGCGGAGACCACCGCCTCGGGGCGCACCTCGTTCAACACACGCTCCAGCTCGGGCACGCCCGAGAGGTTGGTCCAGTCCTTGAACCCGCTCCGCCAGACATAGGTCGTCTGGTCGATCTCGCCCTTCTCGATGCGAGTCCGAACCTCGTCGATCGGCAGCGGCCCGACCTGCCGCCCCTCGATGGCCATGTACCACACCGGCTCCGCTGCCGGTCGCGGCGGCTGAACCGCAAACCCGGGCATCCCGACCGCCGGGCGCTCGCGCTTCTCGGCGGCGGCGATCTCGCGCTCCTCGACCAGCTCCCTCATCTGCTCGACGTCGAAGACGCGAGTCGACTCGTCGGCCAGGGGCGGCCCGTCGGCCTCGTCGTCGGCATCGGCCGGGGCGCTGTCTTCCCCGGCCCCGGCCTCATGGAGCATCGCGTCCGTGGGGTCGTACTGGGTCGTCTTCTCGTCGTCGAAGCTCAAGCCGGAGAGCAGGGATCCCCCGCCGGGCGCGGTGACCGACTCGCCCGGAGACTCGTCCAGCGGCGACTCGTCCTCGCCCACCGCAGCAGCGGGAGCGACCACGCGCTGCGTCACGTCGTCGCTGGATACCTCCCCCTCGGGCTCGGCCGCGGGCCGCTGCCCTCGGATCAGGATGATATTCCCGCACTTCTTACAGCGGACCTTGAGCCCTCGCCCGATCTTGTCGTCGGCGATGACATATGAGGTGCTACAGCGTTCGCAGCTGAACTTCATCGTGCTTGACCCCGCGTCGGTCCGCCACCCGGGCTACAGGCATCCGACCGAAGGTCACCATATGATTCTATCGGCTCGCGCCGCTTCTGTCCAGTTTCGCTCCAGGTCGCAGAATCCCTCTTCACTATGCACCCTTCCCGAGCCCACCGCCTAGGTCATGATCGAGAAACCGAGCCGGTTCCGCAGGGCAAAGTAGTCCTCGGAAACCGAGTAGTGCACCAGATCCCGTACCAGCGAGCGATGCGGCACCGCGCTGGTGCTCCCGCGCTGGGCGACCAGCTGCTGCATCGCGACCTCCAGATCGTTGCAGACCACGAACCCGGCGCGGTTGGCGCTGTACTCCACCGCCTCCAGCCAGCGGTTCGCGTCGAATGGCGCCTGCTGGTCGCGGGCGTACTCCCGGGCCAGCTCGAGCAGATGGTCCTGGACCTCACCGGGCAGGGCCCGCACGACCCGCCGCTGCCACTTCTCGATCTCTCGCGGATCCGCCTCGGCCGGAGCCCTGGGCAGGAAGGCCGTGATCGTCGCGGCGAACAGCGCCCGCAACGAGTCCGCGGGCAGTATCCGCGAGAGGATGAACTCGCTTCGGACATAGGTCAGGTGCCGGCCGGTGAGGTACCACAGATCCCGCTTCGGCAGATCCTTGAACATCGCCTCGCCGAGCAAGAAGGCCGGCGGGTAGCTGTCAGCGATGCCGATCCCGCCGGGCGCGGCCTCGGCCCGGAACAGCTCGGGCCGGTCGACGTTCAAGGCCTTGGCCACGTAGTTGAACATCTTGCAGAAGAACAGCAGGCTGTCGTTGGGATCGATACGATCCTTCTTCTTGATCCGCTGCAGCTTGCTGCCCGTGGCGATCTGGTTGCCCGCGTACCGGTAGAGATAGCCGAAGATCTGGCTCACCGGCCCCCGGGCGTCCTCGTGGATCAGGTTGGTCTCCCACGATTCGTCGGTGACGACCTGCGTGGTCTTCATCTTCGCCTTGGGCAGGAACTTCCGGTAGAAGGTCTCCTCCTCTGTCGTCGCCTCCTTGAGGAAGCGCAGCGTGGCGCAGACGCAGAAGACCTTGTCGTACTCCCGCGACTCCGCGTACAGCCGGCGCAGGGCCTTGAACGCCAGCACCGGCACCGGCGAGACCTGGGCCAGCCGCTGGTACGTCTCGATCGCCTTGTCCCGGTGCTTCTCGCTGCCCTGGTACAGCTCGGCCAGGCTCTCCAGGTGCTTGTAGTTGTCCGGCTCGAGCTTCGAGAGAACCTCGAAGGCCATGATCGCGCCCTCGACGTTCTCCAGCCGCAGCGCGTACAGCTCACCCAGCTTGCGCCACAGATCAATCCGCTGCGCCCGCTCCCGCTTCGGCGTCAGCTTGATCATCCGCCGGTAGTGCTCCTCGAGGCCGATCCAGTCCTCGGCCTCGTCGAGGATGTCCTCGATCGCCGACGAGGCCTCCACCTTGGTCGGGTCGATCTCGAGGATGTTCTGGAAGCAGGCGATGGCCTTCGGCACGTCGTCCAGCTTGGCCAGGTAGATCTCGCCCAGCGCCTGCTTGAACAGCGCGATCCGGGCCTCGCTCTGCTCGTGCTTCAGCACGCGCTCGAGCACCCGCGCCGCCTCCTGCCACTGCCCGGTCTCCTGGTACAGCCGGTAGAGCCGGTTGTTGACCTCGAAGTCGGACGGATCGATCTCGAGAGCCAGGCCGTAGGTGTCGATGGCCTCGTACGAATCCTCGAGATGGTCGCGGTACACGTCGCCCATCTGCATCAGGATCTGGCACCGACCCTCCGGCTCGGCGATCGCCTCGACCCGCCGCTCCTGGTAGGTGATCACCTCTTCCCAGTCCTGGCGGGCCTCGCACACCCGGACCATCGCGGCCAGCGACGGCTCGTGGTCCTCGTCGAGCCGCAGCGCGCGACCGAACAGCGCCGAGGCGTCGTCCAGCCTGCCCACCTCGAGATAGGCCGTGCCGAGGCGGACGTAGATATCCAGCGCCTCGTCGTCGGTGCGACCCCGGAGATGCTTCTCCAGGATCTCCTCGTAGACCTCCTGCGCCTCGTCCCAGTTCTTGTCGGCGAAATGGACTCGACCGATTCCCTCCAGGCAGAGCAAGAATGCCGGGTCCAGCTCGCGCGCCGCGCGGTAATGGCCCAGCGCCCCGGCCAGATCGCCGGCCTGCTCGGCGATGTATCCCAGCCGGTAGCGCATCACCGCCGCCTCGGCGCTCTCCGATTCATCGAGGGACTGGACGGCGGACTCCAGCAGCGGGCGGGCCTCGTCGAAGCGCTCGCGCTCGAAGAGCAACTCGGCCAGCGGCCGCATCGCCTCCTCGAGCTCGGGCTCGATGTTCAGCGCCGCCTCGAAGCGCTCGATCGCTCCGTCGATATCATCCTGCCGCTCCCAGAAGAAGCGCCCGAGCTGAACCAGCAGCCGCGCTTTGTCCTCGCGGTTCTCGGTATACTGCTCCTCCTGGATCAGCAGCGGGAGGTAACCCTTCCAGTCGCCCTCGTTGGCGGCCATCGTCTTCAGCGCGCGCAGCGAGGGGAGATGCCCCGGCGTCACCTCGAGCGCCTGACGGTAGCGGCTCTTGGCCTTGCGGACCTTGCTCACCTCGGTCTCGAACAGGCGGCCGGCGCGGTAGAACAGCTCGGTCTTGCTCTCGTCGTCTTCCTCTACCGCTGCGTGTCGTTCGAGCATCTCGATCGCGCGCTCCCAGCGCCCGGCGCCCTCGTAGAGCCGGGCCAGCGCCGAGAGCGCCGGCTCGCTGCGCGGATCGAAGTTGACCGCCTGGGAGTAGCTGTCGACCGCGCGGTCGGTGCGATCGAGATCGTGCTCGTAGACCTCGCCGATCTTGTTGTACAGAGCGACAATCTCGGAGGTGTCGTCCGACAGCGCGATGTGCTTGTGATAGATCTCGATCAGCCGGGCCCACTCCTCGCCCTGGCGGTACAGCCGCTCGAGAGCGCCCACCGCGCTCAGGTTGGCCGGATCGAGCGCCAGGATCTTCTTCAGGCTCTCGATCGCCATGACCCGTTCGCCGAACTCCTCCTCCCAGATCGCGGCGGCGTTGGCGTACAGCTCGATCCGCTCGCCGTCCTCCTCGGCGAGGGCCACCAGCTTGTTGTAGACCTCGATCAGCTCGCGCCACTTGCCAGCCTTGTGGTAGAGCCGTTCGAGCGCCTTCCAGGCAGGCCGGTACCGCGGGCTCTCCTTGGTGACCTCGCGGTACAGCTCGGCCGCCCGCTCGGGATCCTCGAGATTCTTCTCGCACAGCTCGGCCAGGGTTTCTCGACGCTCGCGGCGGACCGGATCGTTCGGCGCCAGCTCGATCGCCCGCTCGAGGCTCTCGGCGAGCGCCTCCCACTCCTCGGCGTCGGACAGCGACCGATGCAGGTCGGTCAGCGCCGATTCGGTGACCGAGCCGCCGACGTCGAGCAGCTCCTTGCGCAGCTCGGTGGCCCGCTCGCGGTTCTCGAGGCGGGTCTCGTGGATCTCCGCCGCCTCGGCCAGGAACGGGCCCCGCGCTTCCCCCTCGACCGCGGCGGCGCGCGACTCCAGCCCATCGGCCAGGTCCTGCCAGCCCTCGCGAGCGCGGGCCAGCTCGATGCGCGCGTCGAGGGCCTCGACATTCTTGGGATCGACCTCGAGGACCTCCTCGTACTCCTCCTCGGCCTCGTCGAGGCGGTCGAGCTCCTCCCGCAGGATGCGCGCCCGGGCCAGGCGCAAACCGACTGCAGAGGCCGGCGACTCGGCATCCGCGATCAGCTTCTCCATGCCGGCGGCCAGCTCGTCGAAGCCGCCGGTCTCGCCGGCCAGCCGTTCGACCTCCGCCCGCGCGCGCTCGTGTCCCGAATCGACCTCGAGGATCCGACGCCAGGCGACCAGCGCCTTGGCTGGATCATCGAGACGCTTCTCGTAGATCTCGGCCAGATCGGCGAACAGATCGGCCGTCTCCTCGGGCTCGTCACCGGCCTCGATCAGGGCGGAGCCCCGGCGCTCGTGGATCGCGGCCATCCGCATCCAGTTCCGCCGGCCGCGGTAGATCTCCTGCAGCGCCTGGAAGGCCTCCTCGTTGGTCGGCAGCAGGTCGAGGATCGCCTCGTACTCCTCGGCGGCCCGATGCTCGTCCTTGGCCCGATCACGCCATAACTCCGCGATCTGGCGCCGCGCCTCGACCTGCTCGCCGACGTCCTCGGCCAGCTCGAGCTTGCGCTCCAGCACGGCGGCGGTGTCATCCCAGGCCTCGTTGTCGAGGAACAGCCCGGCCAGACTCTCCAGCTCGTCCTCGGTCAGCGGATCCAGGTCGATTACCGTCTTTGCGGCCGCGATGGCGTCCTGTCGCCGCCCGAGGTGCTCGCCGTACACCGAGGCCAGCGTGAGATAGAGCGCCTTCCGCGCCTCGTCGCCCTTCTGCAGCGTGGCGAGCCGCTTGATGATCGAAGCGAGATCCTCCCACTGCTCGTTCGCCTGGTAGATCTCCTTGAGCATGGCCAGGGCGGTGAGATTGTTCGGATCGAGCCGCAGCACGCAGATCCAGTCGGTCCGGGCCTGATCGAACTCCTTCAGCTTCTCGGTGCGCAGGTAGCCCAGCTTGGCGAACAGCTGGATCTTCTCGTCATCGTCGACACAGCTCTCGAGCTGCTGCCGGTAGATCCCCACCAGCTCGGGCCAGCGCTCGGTGGCCGTAAACAGCTCCTCCAGCGCCTCGAGCGCGTCGGTGTCCTCCGGCTCGGCCTCGAGGACCTCGCGCCAGAGATCTATCGCATGCTCGCGCATGTCGAGCTCTTCGCCGGCCAGGTCGGCCATCTTGGCCGTCAGCTCGACGCGCTCCTCCGGGTCCTCGGCCAGCTCGCGGGCCTTCTCGTAAACCTCGTACAGCGGCCCCCATTCCTCGGCTTCCTCGTAGACCCGCTCCAGCGCCTCGAGGGTCGCCCTGTGCGCCGGGTTCAGCGAGAGTACCTGCTCGTAGTTCTCGCGGGCGCGGTTGACGTCGTCGAGGTGCTGTTCGTACACCGAGCCCAGCTCGAAGATCAGGTCGGCCAGCTCGATCCCGCCCGAGGTCACGGCGATCGTGCGCGACAGGGCGTCGGCCAGATCCTCCCAGGCCTCGCGGGCGCGGCAGACCTCGACCAGGCCGCGCAGCGCCTCGGCATGCTCGGGGTCGGCGTCCAGCACGTGGCGGTAGCAGTTCGCCGCCGGCTCGGGCTCCTCGAGCTTGCGGATGTAGCGTCCAGCCGCCCGCACGTACAGATCGACGGCCACGGCGCGGTCCTCGAACTCCAGCCGCTCCGCCATCTCCTCGAACAGCCCGGCCACGATCTCGTGGCTATCGGTCTGCTCGGCCAGCCGCTCGACCGCGTCGCGCAGATCGGTGGAGGTCGGCTCCTGGCGGAAGGCCTTGCTCAGGCTGGCCAGCGCCACCGAGGGCTCGCCGAGATGCTTCTCGTACACCTCGGCCACGCGCTGCAGCAGATCGATCTGCTCGGGGCCGGCCTGCGTCTCCTCGACCTGCACCTCGAGGCTCTTGGCCAGTCCGCGCCAGTCCTCGCCGTGCTCGTGCGCGCCGGCGAGCAGCTGGGCCGCCTGCTGCCGCCGGTCCTCGTCGGCGAGGAAAGCGGACAGACCGGCCGCGGCGCGCTCGTTGCCCGGATCGCGCTCCAGGGCCTCGCGATAGAACTCGATCGCTCGATCCGGATCGTCGAGGCGCCCCTCGTGGATCTGGGCCAGGTTGCTCAGCAGGTTCGCCGCCTCGGCCGGATCCTCGGTTTCGGACACGCGGTCGCGAAGCAGGTGCGCCAGATCCGACCAGCGCTCCTCGGCCACGTACAGCTCGACCAGATCTTCCTCGACCTCGTCCACGGCCCGGCCGGACCGACGCGCAGCCTCGAGCAGCTCGAGGGCGCCGACCGTGTCGTCGAGCTCCTCCCGCAGCGTGGCCGCGACCTCGAGGTACAGATCGTCGAGGGTCTCCTCCTCCTCGTCGAGATCGATCTCGACTTCCTCACCGGTCTCGCCCGCCTCGACCTCGGCGCCCGCCTCGACCTCGGCGCCCGCCTCGACCTCGGCGCCCGCCTCGACCTCGGCGCCCTCCTCGAGTCCCTCACCGGCCTCGGCCGCTGCCGCCTTCTCGGCCTCGGCGCGCTCGAGCAGCTCGATCCGCTTGCGCTGGACCCGCACCCACTCGGCCCAGCGCTCGCCTTCCTGGTAGATCGGGACCAGCAGAACCAGGACCTCCATCCGCTCGGGATCGTGCTCCAGCGCCATCTCGAAGTAGGTGGTCGCCTCCTCGACGCGCTCCAGCCGCTCGAGATAGAGCTTGCCCAGCCGCAGGTACAGATCGCACTTGCGCTCGGCCTGCTCGGCCTCCTCGGCGGCCAGCGCGATCTCCTTGCCCAGCTCCTCCCAGTTGTCGGTGGCCTCGGCCAGCCGGAACAGGTCGTCCTCGACGTCGGCCCCGTGGAAGCCCTCGCCATAGGCGCGGCTCAGGATATAGAAGGCCGCGGCCTCCTGCTCGAGCTCCTGCTCGCAGATCTCGGCCATCGCCTTGTAGTACTCGAGCCGCAGCGCACGATCCTCGGTCTGGGTCAGCCGCACCTCGTAGTTGCCGATCAGCTTGTCCCACTGCCGGCCGGCCAGGTAGATCGGGTCGAGCACGTCGGCCACACGGCCGACGTTCACGCCCTCGACGCGAAGCAGGTCCTCGAGCGCCTCGAGCGCCTCCTCGTTCTTGGGATTGCGATCGAGCACCGCGGTGTACACATCGACGGCCTCGTCGTAGCGATCGAGCTCCTCCTCCAGGACCCGGGCATAGTTCAGCTCGAGCTCGGTGCGCTCGTCGCCGGCGGCCGGGCCGATCTTCTCCGGCAGTATCCGGGCCAGCTCGGCCCAGCGCTCCTGCGCCTCGTACGTGTCGATCAGCCGGTCGAGGATGTCCGGGTTCTCGCGATCCTGCTCCCGGGCGGCCTCGTAGCTGCGGATCGCCGCGTCGATGTCCTTCACCTTGTCGCGCTGGATATCGCCCATCTGCGTCTGCAGCATCGCGGCCTGGGTGTCATCTTCGACCCGCGCCAGCCGTTCTTGCAGCGTGCCCAGGATCTCGCCCCAGTCGCCGTCCTCCCCCGTGAGGGACGCCAGGCCGCCAAAGGCCGCGGCATTGTCCGGATCCCACTGGAGCACCTGGCGATAGGTGTTCCGCGCCTCCTCGATCTGCTCCAGCTTGGCCTGCAGCTCGGCGAGCTTGAGAGCCAGCCCGGAGCGCACCGCAGGCTCGAGGTCGGCCTCCAGGGCCTCCTCGTACACCCCGGCCAGATCCTCCTCCTGGTGCGCCGCCGCGGCCAGCATCCGCAGGTGCTCCTCCAGCTCGCCGTCCGCCGGATTGTCGCGGAAGGCCCGGCAGAGCGAGACAAAGGCCAGGGCCGGGCTCTCCAGCCGCTGCTCGTAGAGCGTTGCGATCTCGAGCACCATCGCGCGCCGGGTGTCGGGATCGGACTCCTCCTCGAGGCGGATCTCCTGCATCTCGATCAGCCGGCGCCAGTCGCCGGACGCCTCGTAGTACGGGCCCAGCACCTCGGCTGCGGCGCGCCGGTTGGCGCCGCCGGCCGAGAGCCGCTCCAGGGCGGCCACCGCCTCGGGCGGGGGCTCCGCACCCTGGAGCAGTCGAGCGTACACGGTGACCGCCTCGGCGGTGTGGTCCAGCTCACGCTCGAGCACGTCGGCCAGATCCAGGCGATGGGCCACCTCGAGATCCGGGTCGTCGGTGGCATCGGCCTGCTCCCGCAGCGCGGCGGCGAGCGACTCCCAGCGCCCGGCCTCCCGGTACAGCGCGATGCGGGTGATCGCCACGGCGCGGTCATCCGGATCGAGCTTTGACAGCGCCTCGTACGCCTCTATCGCCCGGGCCGCTTCGCCCAGCCGCTCCCGGGCCACGGCGCCGAGCTCGACCAGCAGCTCGCGGAGCTTGTTCTGCTCACCCTGCGCCTCGACCCGCGCCGCCTCGGCCTCCAGGGCCGTGGCCAGCTCGTCCCACTGTCCCAGCGTGCGAAGCAGGGAGAGCTCGGCCTGGCGCGAGGCCAGGTTCTCGGGATCGGCGGCCAGCAGCGCTCGATGATGGATCAGCGCGTTCTTCGGCTCACCCAGCTCCTCGGCCCAGATATGGGCCAGCCGTTCGCTGAGCACGCCCCGCAGCGCCTCGGGGGCTGTCTCGAGCATGCCCTCGTATGTTGCGACCAGCTCGTCCCAGCTGCCCAGCTCGGCGGCCAGCCCCTCGATCTCCTCGCGCAGGGCCTCGTCCTCGGGCGACTCGCGGAGGGTGCGCAGGCCGACCACGAACAGCATGTCCTTGCGGCCCAGCCGGTCGCGATAGATCGCGGCCACGTCATCCATGCACTGCCGCCGCTCCTGCGGATCCTCGACAGCGCCGGCGACCACCTCGAGAGCCTCGATCGCCCGGTTCCAGTCCTCGGCCTCCCGGTAGCGGGGCAGCAACAGCCGGGCCACGTTCAGCCGGCGCTCCGTGTCCTCGAGGAACTCCTCCAGACCGGCCAGCGCGTCCTCGTTCCCGGGATCCTCCTCGAGCACCTCGCTGTACAGCTCGATGGCCCGGTCCGGCTGATCCAGATGCTCCTGCGCCAGGTCGCCCAGCATCACCTTCAGCGCGTGGCGCTCCTCCTCGCCTGCCGCCAGGCCGAGCGTCCGCTCCAGGATCTCGGACAGACCGGACCAGTCCTCGCAGCGCTCGTACAGCCGGGCCAGCCGGCCGAGCAGCTCCCGGTTCTCGGGCTCGCGATCGAGGGCACCTCGCAGGGCCGCGGCCGCCCCGGCCGCGTCGTCGATCAGCTCCTCCAGCAGATCCGCGGCCTGCACGTACAGCGCGATCGCCTCGGCAGCGTCGCCCTGGCGCGAGGCCCGGTCGACCAGCAGCTCGGCCAGCTCCTGATGCCGCCGCAGGCGCGAGAGCAGGTCACCAAGCGCGACGAGAACCTCCTCGTCCGCCGGATCGTCCGCCCGCAGACCGCTGTACAGCGCCAGCGCCTCTTCCAGACGCCCCAGCCGCTCAGCCTCGAGTCGCGCGGCGGCGTGCCGGAGGCTCCTCGCCACCGCCGCGTCGTCGACCTTGGCGCCGGCCTCGCGGTACAGCTCGGCCAGGTCGGACCAGCGCCCGGTCTCGGCGGCCAGGCGCTCGACCTCGGCGCGGGCGGTCTCGCTCTCCGGCTCCTCGCGGAAGGCGGCGGCGTACCCCTCGAAGGCATCGTCAACGAGCTTCAGCTTCTGCTCGGTGAGCTTGTTGATCTTCTTCTGCAGCTTGTTGCGCGCCCGGCCCTCGAGCTCGGTCAGCTTGACCTGCAGCACCCGCACCAGACGCGACCAGTCTTCGCGGGCCTCGTAGATCGGGGCCAGCGCGTGCGCCGCCTTGAGCGCGGCTGCCTCGACGCCGAGCAGCCGCTCGAGGGCCTCGATCGCCGCGTCCGCGCCGGGATCGTCCATCAGCGCCTTCGCGTACACGTCGGCCGCCTCGGCCGGACTGGCCAGCTGCCACTCCTTGACCGCGCCGAGCTCGACCCGCAGCTCGCTGACGTGAGCCGGATCGCGGGCCAGCGCCACGGCGTGCTCCAGCGCGTCGGCCAGGCCCGCCCAGTCGCCGGCCTGGCGCATCAGGTACACCACGCGCTCGATCGCGGCCAGGTCGTCGGGGACCAGCGTGACGATGCGCGCCGCCGCGGCCGTGGCGCCCGCGAGGTCGCCGGCCTGGGTCTCGAGCACCTCGGAGATCTCCTGGAACAGCGCCCGGCGCACGCCAGGATCTTCGGCGGCCTCGGCCTGCTGCTTGAGGAACTCCGCGTACTCGGACCAGCGCCGCTCGAGCTTCAGCGACAGCATCAGCGATTCCCGCACCTCGGCGTCCGCCGGCGCCAGCTCGAAGGCCCGCCGCAGATGCTCGATCGCCTGCAGCGGAGACCGCAGGTGCTCGCGGCACAGGGCGGCCACGCGCTTGAGGTCGGCCGCGGCATCGGCCGGATCTACGGCGGCCGCCGCCTCGGCCCGCGAGACCAGCAGATCGACCAGGTTCTGCCAGCGCTCGCCCATCTCGTAGAGCGACGAGAGCGCCGTGAAGGCCCGGTGATTCTGGGGGTCGATCTCGAGCAGGCGCTGGTAGCATTCCTCGGCCCGGCGGTAGTCCTCGAGCTGACCCTTGTACAGATCCGCCAGCTCGAACCGCAGCTCCACGACGACCGCGGGGTCGTCCGTCTCCTCGAGGATCTCCTCGTACGTCCGCGCCAGTTCCCGGAAGCGGCCGGTCGACTCGGCCAGGGCGCAGAGCTCGCGCCGCAAGCCGTTCTCGGTCGGCGCCAGGGCCGCGGCCTTGGCCAGCACGTCGAAGGTCCGCGACGGATCCTGCAGATCGGCCCCGATCACCCGCGCCTGGCTGACCAGGACCTGCAGCCTCGCCTGGTCGACCTTGAGGTCGGCCAGGCGTCCCATCGCCGCCACCTGCTGCTCGAACATCCCCGCGTGCTGGTAGAACGAAACCAGGGCCTCGAGGGCCCAGGTGTCGAAGGGCTCGGCCTCGAGGATCTGCTCGCAGTCGAGGCGGGCCCGGTCGAGATCCCCGGCCTGCTGCCGGTTGGACGCCGCCTCCCGCAGGAAGGCGATCCGCTGCTCGGGCACCGGCGAAGCCGCGGCCGCACCCTCCAGCAGATCGGCGCAGCCGACGTGATCTCCGGCCGTGAGGTAATGCTCCTTGAGCGTCTCCACGGCCACCGGCTGGGCGCCGTCGACCCTGAGCACCGAGCGATAATGCTCGGCCGCGCGTTCCGCGTCCTGCAGGTGCGCGGTCCACAGCAGGGCCAGCTTGAGATGGACCTCGACCCTCGGCTCGTCCTCGAGCAGGCCGGCGGCGACCTTCTCCAGGAACTGGGCCAGCTCGGCGTACTTGCCCTCCTCGCCGTACACCCGCTCGAGGAACTGCACCGCCCCGAGATTGCCCGGATGAAGCAGCAGGCTGCGCTCGACGTTCTCCACGGCCTTCTTCGGGTCCTCGCCGCAGGTCAGGTACAGGTCGGCCACGCGGAGGTAGATCGTGCTGGCCTCGAGCTTGTTCTGGGCGTCGAGGGCTGCCTCGCGCAGGGACTTGACCCGCTTCTCCCAGTCGGTGCGCTCGTCATCGATGTGCTGGCGGATCTCGGCGACGCGGGTCTCGTCGGCCCCCAGCTCCTCGAGCCGCGCCAGACAATCCAGCGCACGCGCGCCCTGCAGCGGCGCGTCCGCGAGGGCCTCGGCCGCGACCAGGTAGATCTCGACCAGCACCTCGCCCGAGGGCTGCGCGTCCTCCAGCGCCTCCAGGGCCCGCCCGACCTCGGCCCAGTTCCCGCGCTGCCGGTGGAGCTCCAGCTCGGCGGCGAACAGGTCCCCCCGCTGGGGATTGGCCACCACGGCCTGGCGCAGCAGGCCGGCGGCCCGGTTCGGTCGCCGTACCTGCTCCTGGTACAGGCTTGCGGCCTGATGGTACAGCTCGGCCCTCTGCTCGGGCTCCGGGGTCACCGCGGCCTGCCGCTCCAGCAGGCTCGCCGCGCGCCACCAGTCGCGGGCGTCCGCGGCCAACCGGGCCAGCGCATCGAGGGCCGGGGCGTTCTCTACCTGGCGCAGCGAGCGGCGGTACGCCACACGCGCGCCCTCGCGGTTGCCCAGCCGCTCGCGCCACAGGGCGCCGGCCCTGCAGAACAGCTCGGCCGCGGCCTCGGCCGGAGCGCGGAGGGCCAGCTCCTCGTACAGCCGGACCAGGTCGCCCCAGCGGTCCTTCTCGGCCAGCACCGACTCGCAGCGAGCCAGGGCTTCGGCGTCCGCGGGATTCTTCCGCAGATCTTTGAGGGCTTCACGGAGCTCGTCCGCCATCGTCCTCGTTCAACTCCCGGGGGCTGGTATAGTGGGGGCGCCCGACCCCGCCGGTCCTAGTCTCCTCCGTACTGCTTCTTCATCAGGATGCTGATCGTCTGCTGCGCCTGGTCGAAGCGCTCGGGGTCTTCCTCCTGCTTGGAAAGCTGCAGGTACATCTCGAGGTGCTCCATGCCCTCGAGGTACTTGTCCATCTTGGCGTAGGTCATGCCGAGGTTGAACCGCGCGGTGGCGTAGCCGGTGTTGATCTTGACTGACTTCTTGAAGCTCTCGATCGCGCGGTCGAGCTTGCCCTGCTCCACGTAGGCCATGCCGAGGTTGTTGTGCAGGTACTCGTTCTTGTCGCGGATGCGGGCCGCGTCGAGGTACACGCCGATCGCCCGGTCGTACGCGCCCTGGTCGTGCAGCACCTGGCCCAGGCGGATGTACGCGTCGATCAGCTCGCGATCCAGCTCGATCGCCCGCTCGAAGGCGCGCACCGCGCCGGACTTGTCGCCGCGCTCATGGGCCGCCACGCCGAGGTGGTAGTTGGCCTTGGAGTGCGCCGGCGCCAGCTCCACGGCGCGCTTGAGGAACTCCTCGGCCCGCGCCAGGTTCTCGCGATCCGAGGCGGAGAGCTCCACCTTGCGCTCCTCGGCCGGCATCGCCGGCTTCATTCCCGGCTCCTCGCCCTTCTCCACCTCCTCGGTCAGGTCGGTCACCGGGATCGGCGGGGTCGCGGCCTTGTACATCTCGGTCTTGCGGGCGAGGTACTTCTCGAGGTACGCGAAGCCGGTGTTGAACTGGGCCTCGGCGTTGTCCGGATCGTCCTTGGCCGCCTGCTGGAACTGGTCGAGCGCGTCGTCCCAGCGCTCCATCTTGACGTACACCAGGCCGAGGTTGACCCGACACTCGGCATAGTCCCCGTCCTTGGCGAGAGCACGCTTGAACTCGCCCACGGCCGCGTCGTAGAACCCGTCGCGCGCGTAGTGCACGCCCTTGTTGTTGTGCTCGACCGCCTGTTTGCGCTCGGTGCACGACGCGCACACGAGCAGCGCGAGCGCGCCCGCGAGTACCGCGTGAATCCTCATCCTCAGCCCCCGTATCAGGCCAAAACGAATATTTGCCTGCAAATTATGGTTTCTATCACGAGGTGCCTGAAAGTCAAGGAATTTTCGGGGGAAAGGGGGGGTACCTACCGATCTCGCACACCGCCCCGAGCCCTGGGCTGGCAGCCAGGCAGGGGCGCGATGCCGGTGATCCGCACGCCCAGGCGCCGCTCGAGCATCTCACTCGTCGGCGAATGACCTTAGGCAGCTCGAGCGGGACGGGTGGCGCAGCCGGCGCAGGGCCTTGGCCTCGATCTGGCGAATGCGCTCCCGGGTCACGCCGAAGTCATCGCCCACCTCCTCGAGGGTGTGCTCGGACGGCTCGCCGATGCCGAAGCGCAGGCGCATGATCTTCTCTTCCCGCGGGCTCAAGGTGGCGAGCGTCTCCTGCACCGCCTGTTCAAGCTCCAGTTGCTCCGCGGTCGTGTCCGCCGGCACGACTGTCTTGTCCTCGATGAAGTCCATCAAGTGAGCGTCCTCGTCCTCGCCAACAGGCGTCTCCAGGGAGAGCAGCCCCCTGCCGGTCTGGATGATCCGGAGCATCCGGTCGACCGAGATCTCCATCTTCTCCGCAAGCTCCTCCTGGGTTGGCTCCCGGCCGAGATTCTGGACCAGAGCACGGGTGGTCCGATGAAGCTGGCCGATCTGCTCGTTCATGTGCACGGGAACCCGGATCGTGCGTCCCTGGTCGGCGATCGCCCTTGTGACACCCTGCCGGATCCACCAGGTGGCATAGGTCGAGAACTTGTACCCCCGCTGGTACTCGAACTTGTCCACGGCTTTCATCAGGCCGATGTTCCCCTCCTGGATCAGGTCCAGGAACTGGAGCCCGCGATTGGTGTACTTCTTGGCGACCGAGGCCACCAGGCGGAGGTTGGACCGGACCAGCTTGGCCTTGGCCCCCTCGGCGAGCTCCTGGCCGGCCTGGATCCGCGAGTAGCCGAGGCGGAGCTGCTCCGCGGTGTTGCCCGTCCGCTTCTCGATCTTCCGGATCTGGCTCTGCGCGGCTCGGATCGCGGTGTCGAGCGCGGCCAGCACGTCGGACGGCTGGCCGGTCCGCTGCTCGATTCCACGAGTCCGTCTGCCGTTTCCCTCTTGCAGCTCCCCAAGCGCACGGTGGAGCGCCCTTGCGTCCAGGCCAGCCTGCTCCTCGCAGCGGCGGATCTCCTCCTCGTAGGCCTCGATCCTCTGCACCTGTGCGGCCACGATGCGGACCAGCCCCTGCACCTGCGGCCCGGACAGATCGAGGTCGGCCAGGGCCTGCACCAGCGCGGCCCGGTGCTGCTCGATCCGGGTGCGCAGGCGAGCCTTCTGCGGTCTGGTGACGGCGCGGCTCCGTGCCCTTGCCTCGTCGCGACGCAGCGCCCGCTCACACCTGTCGATCTCCTCGAGCCGGGCAAGCAGCCGCTCCCGTGCCGGCCGGGGATCGCCGTCAGAGCCATCGCTGTCATGGTCATCGGTATCCAGAGTCACCTGGTGAGGCCGAAGCCCGCCGTCCCGCAGCCTGTCGGCCAGACCGAGCAGCTCTTGAATCGCCACCGGCGAAGCGAGCACCGCCTCGAGCACCTGGCCACGACCCTGTTCGATCATCTTGGCCAGCTCGACCTCGCCCTCGCGAGAGAGCAGCGTGGTCCTGCCGATATGGTTCAGGTACAACCGGACGGGATCATTCGTCGATCCAGCTTCCGCCTCTTCCCGGGGCGCGACCGGCTCGCCCCGCGGCGCAGGCCTTTTCGTGCGCTTGCCCGGCGCAGGCTCCGGAGCCTGGTCCAGCACCTCGACGCCGGCCTGCTCAAGCAAGGCGATGGCTTGCTCGATCTCTGTCGAGCCCACCGCCTCCGGAGGCAGGGCCTCGCTGATCTGATCGCAGGTGACGAAACCCTGGCGCTTGCCCAGCCCGACGAGACGCTTGATCGGTTTGCTGCTCTTGTTGCCGGCCACGATCCTCGATTCGCCTCCGCAGTCTGCTACTAAACCATATCCAGCATGCAGCCGCCCGGCATGGGCCTGTCAGGCTTCTTCTCCACCTTTGCGGTGGCACGTGAATATGGGTGCGCCAACGCTACTCGCTTGACAGTGCCGCACGGCGGTTTGAGTATCATGCCCTGCCCGCGAGTGCGCCCTCGCCGCCGAGACAGGGCCAGACGCCTGCGGGAACGGGAGGGTTGGTCTGCGAGCCAGGTGAGTACTATTCTCGTCTCCCACCGCCACGGCCTTGAGCAATGTCCACCCGGAGGGTGCGACCGTCCAGCTCCCGGCCGTTCATCTCCAATGCACTCTGGGCGCTGCTCTCCTCGGCGTAGGTGATGAATCCGAAGCCCCGGGAGCGACCAGTTTCACGGTCCTGGATCACCGTGGCTTCGGTGATCTCGCCGTAACCGCCAAATGCTTCCCGCAGCCCGTCATCGGTAGTGGCCCAGGGCAGACCGCCCACGAAGATCTTGTTTGCCATCAGCCTCTCCTTGTTTCCACGTTTCCTATCAAACAATCAGAATCTGCTCATGGAGGAGCATTGTCAAGCAATAAAAGGACCATGAACTGTCCACTGCAGGGACCCGCAATCGTCGAGGTCTCGAGAAGATCATGCAGGTCGAATGGCTGGCTATCCTCCGGCCGGCGCGAAGAGGAAGGGATAGCGCACAACCACCCTGCCGCCGCCCCTTGGCTTGGGGAAGCGCCAGGTCCGCACCTTGCGGAGCAAGCACTGCTCCACATTGCGATTGGACAGGGTGGACTGGGCCACGCCCGCGTCGCTGACCAGGCCCTGGGGGCCGATGGTGAACCTGACCAGGATCTTTCCGGAAAGACCGGGCGTGTTGATCAGTTCGCGCTCGTAGCAGGCTCGCACCTGGGCCCGCCGCCGGTGGATCGCGGCGCGGATCACGGACCGCGGCAGCGCGTCGAGCAGCAAGGGCGGTCCGGTCTCCACGGTCACGTCCTGCTCGCCGGGCCGGCGCAGCCTTCTCGAGCCCAGCAGATCGAATCCGTCGGGGCCGCGGCCGGTGCTCAAGCTGCCCAGGCTGGCCAGGTCGCCCGGGCCTCCGCCGCCCAGGCCAAGCCCGCGGTCGCCGAGCCCCCCGTACCCGCCGCCCGGTCCGGCGCCGGCCACGGCCGTGCGGCCGGTGAAGCCGCCCATCTCCCGGTCGATGTCCTTGTTCAGGCCGCCGGTGCCGAGGATGTCGTCGAGCCCGGCGCCGCCGCCGACCTGCGACAGCACCCGCAGCAGGCCCCGGCCCTGGACCAGTCGCCGGTCACGGGCCTGGCGGGCCGCTGCCAGCTGCTCGGCCGTGGTCTGCTCGCTGCCGGCCCGCCGCCGGATCATTGGCCGGTCCTTGGGACCGGACAGGCCCTCCTCGCCTCCGGGCCGCGCGCTCGCACGAGCCTCGGGTCTGCGCGGGCCCTTGCGCGCCGGCCGCTTGCTCTCGACCGCGGGCCGCAGCATCACGGACACGAAGCGGTCGGCCGCGGCAAACGCGTCGAGATCGAAGGCCTTCATCTCGGGCGGCGCGATGAAGGCCAGACCGAGCAGCGCAGCCTCGGCCACCGCGATCAGCGCCGCGGTCTCGAGCACCGAGCGGTCGACCAGGGTCCACCAGGCCGCCCGGAGGCGACGGCGATCCTCCGCCGCCTCCAGATCATCGACCGCGAGCACGCCCATATCGCCGGATCCCATGGCCCACCTCCCTCGCGAGCCGGCGTCGACCCGCTGGTGTTAGGTGTCCACGAGATGGAGTTTGGTTCCCTAGTATCCGTGCTCGAGCACGTTCAGGGGCAGAGCTGTCCGGAGTGGGTTAACCGCCGGCGGTCTTGAAGATGAAGGGGTACTTGACCAGCACGATCCCGCCGCCCTTGGGCTTGGGGAAGCGCCAGGTCTTGATCCGGCTGACCACGCAGTTCTCCACGTTGCGGTTGTTCATCGTCGACATCGAAGTCTTGGCCACCGAGACCCTTCCCGAGGGCTGGATCGTGAAGCTCACCACGATCTTTCCGAACAGGCCCTTGGTGCGCACCAGCTCGCGGTCGTAGCAGTACTTGATCTGCGCCCTATGGCTGCGGATCACGCGCTTGATGATCTCGCGGGACAGCGCGCCCATGATCACGGCCTGGCCGGTCTCTACCGACACGCCGCGCTCGCCCTTGCGGCCCATCTGGCCCGCGCCGTACCCGTACCCGTCGCCGTCGCCGCCGCGGCCGGCCGTGCCGAGCCGCCCGAGCCCGATCAGGTCGCCGGTGCCGCCGCCGCCGGCCCCGGTGCCGCGCTCGCCCAAGCCGCCGTACCCGCCGAGATCCGAGTGCCCGCTCCCGGAGCCGCCGGCCATGCCGCCCAGGGCCCGGTCGATATCACCGGACAGGCCGCTGCGACCGAACACGCTCGACAGGCCGGAGCCGCCCCCGGAGGTGGAGAGGATCTTCAGGATTCCCTTGCTCTTGGCGACCTTGGTGTCGCGCGCCCGCTTGGTCGCCTCGAGCCATTTCTTGATGTCCTCGCTGGAGAGCTTCTTCTTCTTGATCGGCTTCTTCTTGTCGCCAGCGCGTCCCTCCTTGCCTTTGTACCGCCCCGCGTTGCCCATCGTCCCCGGCTTCTTGCCCAGCGAGAGCTTCTTCTTCTTCTGCTCCTTGGGCGGCTGGATGATGAACTTGACGAAGCGGTTGGGCGTGCTGAACAGGTCCAGGCTCAGCGTGGCCGCGTCGGGCGGGAAGGTGAAGGCCAGACCGATCAGCGCTATCTCGGCCGCGGCCGCGAGCACGAAGGTCTGGATCACGGCCCAGTCGAGGCGGGTCCACCAGGGCACCACGATCTTCTTGCCCGGCACCACGAACTTCAGCTCGAAGCGTACCTCGCCGTACGTCACCTCGGCGGTGGCGCCGCCCGGCAGGGGGTACTCGTACAGGTCGTCGCCCTCGCCGCTCGGCCGCGCCTTGCGCTCCTTGACCAGCGTCTCGACCGCGGTCTTCTCCCCGCCGCGCTCCACGAAGCCGGTCATCCCCTTGCCGATGACCAGCACCGCCGACCCCTCGTCGGCCTTGGCCAGCGGCCAGAGATCGATATGCGTCTCGGTGGGCACGTAGAAGTTGGCCTTCTTGTCCTCGCCCACGGTGACCACGTGCGTCTTCTTGGGGTCGAAGTGATGGACCCCCATCGTGGTCTCGTGCCAGAACATCTTGATCTGGAGCACCTCGCCGGCCTGGTGGTCCTCGACCTCCTCGAGATCCTCCTCGGTCAGGGTGGTGTCGGGATCGTATTCGTCGTAGTCGTACCCGTCGTCGTACCCGTCGTCGTAATCCTCGTCGTAATCCTCGGTCGCGGCCGGCGCCTCGGCAGGAGGCGCCTCTTCGGTCGGGCGCTCAGCCTCGGCGACCGCCTCCTCGGCGGGCGCCTCCTCCTCGGTGGCCGGCTCAACCTCTGCGGCGGCCTCCTCCTCGGCGGGTGCCTCCTCCTCGGCGGGTGCCTCCTCCTCGGCGGGTGCCTCCTCCTCGGTGGCCGGCGTCGCCTCCTCGGCGGGTGCCTCCTCCTCGGCGGGCGCCTCCTCCTCGGTGGCCGGCTGACCCTCATCATCGGCGGCAGCGGCCGCCGCGCCAAAGCCCGCAGCCTCCGCGTCGGTGTGCACCACGATACGGATCCGCCCCAACGTGATCTCGTCGCCCTCGGAGAGCTTGCACTTGGTGGTGACCTTCTTGTCGTTGACCGCGGTGCCCTTGGCGCTGCCCATGTCGATCACGTAGAGATCGTCGGGGCCGCTGGCCTCGATCACCGCGTGCACCCGCGAGATGTCATCGTCGTCGATCCGGACGTGGGCCGAGGCCAGCTTCCCGATCTTGATCACCTTCTGCTCGAACTGCCGCCGTTCCAGCAGCTCATCCTCTCGGAATACTTCGAGATATAGCGGCATCGTCATCGTTCAACCCCGTTCGCGGGGAGCTACCGTCCCCGCGGGCGCACTCGGGCGCCCGTTCAATCCCGCGCTCCTACCTACAGGCATTAGAGGCACGCGCCGCCGAAAAGTTCCGGCTCTCGCTGGCCTCAGAGCTCATTCACCGACCTCAAGATCTCGGGTTTGAAGTTCTCCCGGATCTTGATCAGGCTGCGGTGGCGAGTCCGCTCACGGCTGGAGAGGAACTCGCCGTCCGGCTTGGTCAGGTCACCGGTGATCGTGTCGTCCTCGAAGTCGTACTCGGTCTTCTTCTTGTAGAGCACGCCGCCCTCGGCCGAGGTCTCCACCTCGCCCTCGTCCGCGTCCTCGTCCTGGGCTCGAGCCATCTCGGCCCCTCCGAGCAGGAAGGCGGTCGCCACCAGCAGCGCCGCGAACCATCGCCAATACCGGACGACCTTCATCGGAGCACCTCCCGCGCGACCCATGGTCGCGCCAGATCGCGGCTCTCGCCGCTACTCGGCCTTCTTTTCCTCGGCCTTGCTGGCCTCGCCGGCCTTCTTGGCCTCATCGGCCTTCTTCTTCTCTTCCTCGAGCTTCTGCTTCTCTTGCTCGGCCTTCTTCTTCTCTTCGGCCTTCTTGGCCGCGGCCGCCTTCTTGGCCTCGTCCGCCTTCTTCTTCTCTTCCTCGAGCTTCTTGGCCTCGGCCGCCTTCCTGGCTTCCTCGGCCTTCTTCTTCTCTTCCTCGAGCTTCTGCTTCTCTTGCTCGGCCTTCTTCTTCTCCTCGGCCTTCTTGGCCGCGGCCGCCTTCTTGGCCTCCTCCTGCTTCCGGCGCTCCTCGGCCGCATTCTTGGCCTCGTCCGCCTTGGCCTGGGCCGAGGCCGCGTCCTGCTTGACCTTCTCGGCGAGCCTGGCCGCCTCGCTGGCCGCCTTGCCCGCTGCGCCCGCGTCCTTCTTCTTCTCGGCGGCCTCGATCTTGTCCATCGCGGCCTCGACCTTCTTGATCCCGGCCGTGGCCCGATCCAGGGCCTTCCTGGCCACCTTGGCCTGCGGCACGTTTAGCGAGGCCACGGCCTCGACCGCCGTGTTGGCGTTGGTCACCGCGGTGTTGGCCTCGTCAAAGGCCTTCTTGGCCGCGCCCTTGGCCTTGTCCAGCTCGGCCTTGAGCTTGTTCTCGGCCGCCTGCTTCTTGTCGCCGGCGAGCTTGGCCGCAACAGTGGCGGCGTCCTTGGCTCGCTTGGCCGCGGCCTCGGCATCCTCGCGCGCCTTCTTGGCCTTGGCCGCGGCACCCTTGGCACCCGGCACATCACCCTGGCTGGCCGCATTGCTCGCACTGGCCGCGGCCTTGGCCGCATTCTTGGCCGAGGCCATCGCCGACTGGGCCGCGGCCTTGGCGCTGGCCGCCTCCTTCTTCTCCCCGCTCTGCTGGGCGAGCTTGGCGCTCTCGCCGGCCTCCTTGGCCGCCTTCTCGGCCGCGGCCTTGTGCTCGGCCGACTCGACCACGGCCACCTGGGCCGCGTTGGCCGCCATCGCCACGGCGAGATGCTTGTCCGCCACCTTGGTCAGCAGGCGGGCCCGGGCTGCGGAGCCGAGGGCCGCGTCCGAGGCCTCGCGCGTCGCGGTCGCGTCCTTGGCCTTGGCCGCCTGCTTGGCCCGCTTGAGCTGGTGGTCTGCCCGCCAGCCGTGGAACAGCGCCTCCTCGGCGGCCATGCGCACCGAGGCCGCCTGCGGCGCGTCCGCGACCTTCTTCAGTTCGGCCAGGGTCTTCTTCGCGGCCGCGGCCGACTCCGCGGCCGCCTTGGCCGACAGCGCGGCCAGGCTCACCGCCGCGTCGAGGATCGCCTTGTGCCGCCCCGCCTCGGCCTTGGCGCTGGCCGCCTCCAGCTCCTTCTGCTGCTTCTCGCGAGCCGCGGTCTCCTTCTTGTAGCGAATCCGCGTGCCGAGCTCGCGCAGGTGGGAGTGGCTCGGGTCCTTGCGCGTCAGCCTGGGGCCGAGCGTCTTCTGGTACTTCTCGAAGTACTTGCGCGCGTCGGCCAGCTTGGGCGGATCGAGGAACTTCCCGTGGATCACGCCCAGCGCGAAGAGCGCCTTGTCGCAGCGAGGATCGATCTGCAGCGCCTTGTTGTAGTGCGCGATCGCCTCCTCGGGCCGGTGCATGCCGCGCAGCGCCACGCCCAGGCCGACGTGCGCGTCGACGTTATGGCTGTCCGCCTTGAGCACGACCTCGAAGCTCTCCTTGGCCGTCTCGTAGTCCTTGAACTCGAGCGACAGCATGCCGAGGTTCATCCGCGGCGCCACGGCCGTCGGGTCGGCGGCGATGGCATGCTCCAGCTGCTGCACGGCCAGCCGGTTGTCCTTCTCACGAATCAGGATCTGGGCCAGCAGGTTGTGCAGTCCGGCGTTGTGCTTCTTGCGGTTCTCCTTCTCGTTGCGCGGGATCAGCATCGCGGTGACCATCTTGGCCAGCTCGCTCTGGCCGCGCTCGAAGTACAGCCGGGCCAGCAGGGCCAGGGTGTCGGGGTTGTCCGGATCGCGAGCCAGGGCGCGGCGCAGCGCGTCCTCAGCCTCCTTGAACTTGCCCGCGGCGCGATACATGTCGCCGAGGTTCATCTGCACCGTCGCGCTACCCGGGTTCTTGCGCGCCATGTCCTCGAGCGTCTTCATCGCCTCCTTGGCCGTGCCCCGCTTGATGTGCACCCGGGCCATGTTGGTCGCGGCCTCGCCGAAGTCCGGGCGGACCTCGATCGCCTTCGTGTACGCCACGAGGGCTCTGTCCAGCTTACCGCTCTCCTCGAGCAGCAAGCCCTTGTTGTAATGCGCCTCGGCGTATTTCGGGAACTTCTTCGTCACCTTGTCGAGGTAATCGATCAAACCCTCGTAATTCACCGTGCCGACCGACTTCTGCTCATTGTACTTGGCCAGCAGCTTCTGCATCGACGGCTTCTTGACGACCTTCTTCTCGGCCTTCTGGACCGGCTTGTCTTCTTTCTTCTTCTCGGCGCCACCGCAACTGATCTCGAACACGAGGATCCAGGAACAGGCCAGGACGACTAGCGCGCGCATGTTCGTCTTCATCGTCTTCAGCCCTCCCCGCCCGTTGCTTCCAACGGGGCGCAATACGACGTCGCCTCGACCCCGTCTTTCTGCTTGGACTTCTCCTTGGGCTTGGGCTTGGCCTTGGGCTTGGGCTTGGCCGGCTTGTGCTTTGGCTTCAGCTTCTCGACCAGTCCGGCGCCGACGAATCCCTCCTGCAGGTAGTCCGGCGAGTAGAGCAGCTCCACCTCGAGCGGGTAGTCCTCGGGCCGCACCTCGGCCATCTTCTTCTCGGCCCGCTTGACCCACTGGTTGTAGATGTTGAGCCGGGCGCTGGCGGCGAGCGCCTTCTGGAAGGCCTCGAGCGCCTTCTCCTCGACCGGGATCGCCCGGTTCTCCAGCTCGGCCCTGTAGATATCGCGCTGCTCGAGCGTCAGTCCGGGCGGGATCGGCGCCTTCTCCAGGGTCTTGGCAAAGTCCTTGTAGGCCAGGCCGATCTGGTACAGCGCGGCGATCGGCCAGTCCGATTTCTTGTAGCGCAGGACGCCCTTGTACGTCTGCTCGGTCTTCTGCAGCATGTTGGCCTTCTTGATCAGCAGCTTCTCCAGCTTCTTCTGCGGCAGCGTGAGCTTGATCGCCCTGAATGTCCTGAAGGTCTCCTCGGCGAGCTGGAAGGCGCAGTACGCCGCGTACTGCTCGCCGGCGTCGACGTTCTTCTTGCGCCTCTTGAACCCGTTGTACAGCTTGACCGTCTCCTCGCAGGCCTTCTGGGCGTCATTCTTCTTGCCCCGCTTGGCCAGCATCATCGAGCGCTTGGCCGCGGACTCGAGCACCAGGCTCGGGTCGCCCTTGAAGCTGCGGTATTTCTTGTACACCTCCTCGGCCTTCTTCCACATCCGCGCCTTCTCGTGCAGCGCCGCGATGCGGTAGTACACCTGGTGCGAGTCCTTGTTCTTGCGGAACACCTTGGCGTATGTCTCGCAGTTGTCCACGGCCTTGCGGTACTGTGCCAGGGCCTCACGGTACACGCCCGCACGCTTGAGGGCCTTGTCCGCGTTCTCCTTGAACACGTCGCGCTCCTCCTTGGACTGGCCGCTCTTGCGCTTCTTCTCGGAGAGTTTGTAGAAGCTCTCGAGCTGCGAGGCCGCCTTCTTCCACTCGGCGAGCTGCTCGTAGTTCAGCGCCAGCTGGTACGTGGCCTTGGCCAGCAGCTTGGACTTGGGATAACCCCTGACCAGCTGCGCCCGGGTCTCGATCGCCTTGTCGATCATCTTGTCGATCATGAAGTGCACGGACGCGTTGTACAGTGCCAGGTCGCCCACCGAGGACTTGGGGAATTCGTTGACGAAGGCCAGCCAGGCCTCGGCCACGTTCCGCCCCTTCTCACCCTGGGCCATCGCCTCGACGATCTTGAACTGCGATTCCTCGATCAGCTTGACCAGCCGAGCGCGCATCTTGCCCTTCTCCTTCTTGGAGATCTCGGGGTTCTTGAGGAATGCGCGCGACGTCTCGTTGAGCGCCTTGTAGTCCTTGAGCAGGTTGTACGAGTCGAGGATCAGGTTGGCCGCGTACTCGGCCTCCTTGGCTTCCGGGTGGTTGTCGGTGATGAACTTGAAGCGCTTGACCGCCTCGGCGAAGTGATTGCGCTTGTAGAAGATCAGGGCGCTGTTGTACGCCACCTTCAGCGCATCGGGGCCCTTGGGCACGCACTTGACGTAGTTGCCGCAGGCCTCGAGCAGCTTCTGCTCGGCCTCGGGTATCGGCTCCTTCTTGTACTCCTGGCCCTTCCTCTTGGTCTTGCCGCCCTTCATCCGCGACAGCTTGATCCGCGCGATGCGCTCCCAGGCCGACACCGCGCCAAAGGCGGCCTCGGCCTGCATCTTGGCCATCTTCTCGTCGAGCGGCTTGCCGCAATTCTCCATCACGACCTTGGTGTACTCGTCCGCGGCGAGCTTGTACTTGCGCAGCCGGTAGCCCAGGTCGGCGTAGTAGAAACGCATCTCGCGCGCCGCCTTGGAGTCGGGGAACAGGCTCAGGTACAGCTCGTACAGCTTGAACGCTACCTTGTAGGTCGAGGTGTTCTTCGTCTTCTGCGCCTCCTGGTGGTAGATCTTGGTCAGCCGCCGAACCTGGTCGTCGACCTTCTTCTTGATCTTCTTCTGCACCTTCTGCGGATGCCCCTGCTCCTGGAACTTCTTGTAGATCGCCACCAGGTTGCCGACCTCATCGACCGTTCGCTTCTTGTCGCCGAGCCGCTGGGTGTTGGACACGATCTCGGCCTGGTACACCGGGTTCTTCTTGTTCTGGTCGTTCAGCGAGATCAGCACGCGAAACACGATCGAGGAGTTGTCGTCCATGCCCTGGCCGCTGAAGCCCGCAGCCAGCGCCTCGAGCATCCACACCATGTCCTTCCGCCCGCCCACGCGCTCGAAGTACTCCCTGGCCTTGTCCGGCTCGCCGACCTGGGCGTAGGTCCGCACCAGGTCCTTGATCGCCTCACGGCGAAGCGCGATCTTCTTCTGGTCCTTCTTTCCGGACTCCTGCAGCTTGATCACGCGCTCGAACTTCTTCAGCGCCTTCTCGAAGTAGCCCATGTTGTAGTAGCACCAGCCGATCTTGTACAGCGCGTACGGATAGACCTTCGAGTCCTTGTACGTGGCCACCTTGAGATAGGCCCGCAGCGACTTGTCGAGATTGTCGTGGTGGAAGAAGTACTCGCCGAAGGCGAGGTACGCGTCGGGCACGAACTTGGACTTGCGAAAGGTCTTGATCAGCCGGCGGAAGTTGGTCAGCGCCTCCTTCTCCTGGCCCATCTCGGCCTGGTTCTGCGCCAGGTAGAACAGCACCTCGTCGTTGCGATAGTAGGTCGGGTAGTTCTCGACGATCGACTTGTAGAGGTTGATGCCCTTGAGCTGGTACTTCTTCTGCTTCTTGAACAGATCGCGCTTCTTGCGCTTCTTCTCGGCCCGCGAGAGGTTCTTGTCGTCGTCGACGCCCATGCCCATCATGTACCAGTACTGGCCCTCCTCCCAGTACAGCTCGGCGAGGCGGAAGTACAGATCGGGTTTCTCGCGCTCCTCGGATACGCCCTGGGCGATCAGATCCTTGATCATCCGGATCGCCTCGCGCCGCTTCTCGCTGGCCTGCAGCTCCTTGCGCTCGAAGAAGTCTCCGAGCTTGAGCGTGGCCTGCGGCTTCTTCTCCTTCTCCCCATCCTTCTTCTTCTGCGCCCACGCCTGCGGCCCAGCCGCCGCCAGCAGCGCGAGGAGGGTCAGCGCGGCGAGGCTCCGCGGTCGCCGGATCATTTCGGGCACCTCCGGGTGATGGCGTAGACGTACGTTCCCAGCTCGTCACGCCAGTACTCGTTCTTCCAGGGCCAGTACATGTGCTCGTCGTCCACGTCCGAGGTCCACTCGAACTCGCTGATCGGCTCGGGCGGCTTGGCGCCCTGCATCTCCTTCTCGATGATGTCCTTCTCGCCGAGGGTCGTCTCGAGCTGGATCCGCAGGCCCTGGTTGATCAGGTCGCGTAGCTGATCCTCGGCCTGCTCGAACTGGTGCCTGATGATGCTGCCCGCGCGCTTGACCAGCTGGCCGTTGCGCCGGTCGAGATCGCCGAGCAGCGCCGCGGCCAGCGGGCTGGTCCGCCAGTACGACTCGGAGCGATCGATGACCGCCTTCTCGTCGGCCAGCTCCTCGATCGCCACGCGGATCCGCCGCAGCTCGCGATCCTGCAGCGCCAGCTTGAGCACCCGTCCGAGGATCAGCGTGCCCTCGCCGATGGTCTTGGTGCCCTCGAACAGGGCGTAGTAGTCCTCGGGGGCGCCGTGGTTTCGCAGGTAGTTCTTCAGCTCCTCGCGCAGCGGCTTGTACTCGCCGACAAAGCGATCGAGGATCTCCTTGGTTTTCGCATAACGGCAGTTCTCATGATAGATCACCGCCTTGAGTATGTGCCCCTCCGGATAGTATTCCTCGACGAAGAAGGGCGCCTGCAGCGTGTGCAGCGCGCCGAGCGCCTTGTCATCGTCGCCCATGCGGAAGTAGGTCCAGGCCAGCTCGAACAGCGACTCGAGCCAGTTCTCCGAGTCGCGCGAGATCTGGCGGAAGTACTTCTCGGTCAGCGTGAAGCGGTGGCGCTGATAGTACACCCGGCCGATGGTCAGCACCGCCATCTCCACGATCAACTCGTCGAGGGACGGGTTGTCCGGCGAGTAGAAGGCGCGCACCATGTCCTTGATCGCGTCCACCGCCTCCTGGTGCCGCTCCTCGCGATAGAACATGATGCCCTGGATGTACTTGGACTTGACGTAGTAGATCGACTTGGGCGAGACCCGCGTCAGCAGATCGCGGGCGTCGGGGAAGTTGCCCTTGAGGTAGTGGTACTTGCCCAGCAGATAGCTGAACTGGTTCTTGTAGCGGCGGGGGAACTTCTGCAGCGAGGCCCGCGCCATGTACTCGAGGATGAACTCCTCGTCCTTGGTGTTGCTGCTGATCTTGAACAGCCACTTGAAGGTCTTGCGGTAGAACTTGTGCTCCGCGCCGCGGTCGAGGATCTTGGCGAACCAGGTCAGCGAGGCGTGGTACAGCTTGAGGTGGAACAGGCACTTGGCCAGATAGTACTCGCACTGATCGTGGAACTCGGCGGCCTCGGCGTCCTGGGTCAGGTTGTAGAAGCCCAGGCTCGCGGTGAAGAAGCGCTTGTTCTGGTACGCCTGCAGCGTGGCGTCCATCTTGCGCCGCTGCGGGCTGTCCACCTCCAGCGCGCCGATCTCGCCGCCGAGATCGAGGGTCTTCTCCTTGGCCGCGGCCGGCGACGGCGCCAGCAGGACGCCGGCGAGGGCGATGGCCAGGGCCAGCAGGGTCGCGAGTGTCCGCATCGTCCGCCTCCCTCCTGCCTAGTCGCCCAGCTCGAGCTCGAGATCGTCCAGGGAGGGCTCGGGCGGCGCCTCCTCCTGCTTCTCCTCCTCCTGCTTCCCCTCCTCCTCCTCCTGCTTCTCCTCCTCGCGCCGCTCCTCGGGCTGCACGTCGTCGGTGGTGCGGCGCTTGATCGTCTTCACGCCGGTGGTGTATTCGAAGTCGAAGGGCACGTAGAAGTCGAGGCCGATGTTGAACAGCATGTGGTTGGCGAAGCCGTCGTCGCCGTACATGTTGTCGCGGTACTCCAGCCGCACGCTCATGAAGCGGGTGGTGAAGACGCGGAAGCCCACGCCGACCTGGCCGCCGGGCTTGAACGAGCCGTCCACGCCCAGCCCCATGAAGCCCGCCATCAGGTACACGTCGAGGTGCAGGATGAAGTCGTCGACGACCGACCACTTGCCGTAGATCGGCGACCAGACCGCGCTTACGTTGAAGGCGTACTCCTTGAACTTGATGTCGGGGAAGATCTCGAAGTGGTACACGTCCTGTACGTCGTTGATCCAGCTCTTGGTCTTGTGCAGGGTGTACCCGCCGGCCGCCTCGATCCCCCACTGCTCGGTGATGTGGTAGGTCAGCACGCCGCCGAGCTGGAAGTTGTGCACGTAGTTGTCGTTCAGCCCGAAGCCGACCATCGGGCCGAAGCTGAAGCGGCCCTTCTTGAGGAACACCTTCTGCTGGACCGCCTTGATGCGGTCCTTGAGCGGCACCACCTCCCGCGGCTTGTCGACCTCCTGGGCTGAAAGCCCGAGGGGCACCGAGAGAACCGAAAGCAGCACCGTCGCTGCAGCGAGCCGTGCAAACTGGCTACTCACCTTTGACTTCTCCTCGCTTGGTCCGCGACAACCCACCGTATTCATCCGGGCGACCGCTCACGATCCGGCCGCCCGGCCCCAACATCAACGCACTAGTTGCCTTCTGTACAGCGGTCCGAGTTGCCCTCCTGCGAGAGGTAGAACACCTCGGCCTTGTCCCCCGGCTTGGGGTAGCACAGCCCCTTGCCGCCTGTCGGCGTCTCGAGTGCGCAGTCCTGACGCCGCGCGTTCTCGTCGTGGGTCGGGAAGTACACCTTGTACCCCGAGCCCGCCGAGCAGGACGCCATGTCCTGGGTGATGTACCATGGATGCGTGCCGTCGTTGCACGGGATCTCCACGTCGTTGACCTTGACCTTGACCAGCTCCTCGATCGCCGGGCAGGCATCCTCCGGGTTGGCGTACTGCGCCAGCAGATCCTCCAGGCCGGCCGGCGGATCGCCGAGGCAGAAGTGGAACTGCAGGGTGAAGGTCGCGCCCAGCCGCTCCAGGGTCTCGTCCCACTCGAAGGTGCAGATCGTGCTCACCAGACCCCGCGGGAACATCGAGATCAGCTGGGCGTAGCGTGAGCTGTCGGTGGCCATGCCCGGCGACAGCCCCATCTCCCAGAACAGCCCGTTCTCCTCCTCCCACAGGTCGTCGCTGCGCTGCAGGTACGCCGCGTTCTCTCCGGCCTCGATACCCACGATCGACCACACGCCGTTGTTGCACTGCTGGTTCGCGCCGGTGACGCGCACCCACTTGCCCTGGTCGGCCGCGGTGAAGGTGTGGGCGGCCGGGGGCACCGAGAACTTGGCCTGCTTGGTGGTGGTGTTCTCGTCGTAGATCCGGCCGTTGTCGCCCAGCGCCTCGGGCGGCACCTTGTCCGTGGGGTCGATCGGCCAGCAGGCCACGTCCAGCTCCCGCACCTCGCCCTGCTTGGTGCGGATGCACACGTTCTGCTGGGTCTCGTCGCGCTGCCCGATGATGCCGGCCACGATGATCTTCTTGGGCGGGCGGATCCCGGTGGTGTCCACGGGCCCGCCCGCGTCCTCGTCGACCAGGAAGTCGTAGTACTCGGCAACCGGGGTCAGCGTATCCGACTTGTCGTCGCACTCGAACAGCGGGTCGTTCTCGCCGATGCAGGTCTCGTCGCCCACCGGGCAGTTGGGGTGGGAGCAGTCGTTCTCGTCGGAGATGAACACGATGCCCAGGGTGGAGTCGTCACGCAGGAAGCCCTGGTTGCCGCCGTCGGCCAGGGGCTTGTTCTGCATCTCCGAGGACAGGGCCAGGCGCACCGCCTCGAGGCCCTTCTCGAAGGACGTGCCGCCCGTGCCCATCACGATGTTCTGCTGGAACACGTTGGAGATCATCTGGTCGGTCCAGTAGCCCTCATTGCCCGCCTGGTTGATGATCTTGTGCATTGGGTTGCCGTCCTTGGTCTGCAGCGCACCCTTGCCACTCTCCACGTCGGTGGTGATGATGCCGATCTGGTAGTCGGCCTGGGACTCGATGATCTTGTCGGCGAAGCGCTGGAAGTTGGCCGCGATGTTCTGCTGCTCCTCGCGCATGGTTCCCGAGTTGTCGATCACGAACAGGATGTCGAGCGACTTGATGATCGGCTGCACCGTGGAGTGCACGGTCTCGTTGCATACCGGGGAGGCATTGGGCGACCACTTGTAGTCCTGGCAGGCGCCAGCGAGCGCCCCGGCGAGAAGGCTCGCGATCCAGGCAGGTACCCACCAACGTATTGCGCGCATGATGTCCTCCCGCGCGTAAGACGCCGACGAAACCCCGGAGCGGAAAAAACCCGAAATTCCGGAGTCCAACCGACAGTTACGCAAAGAAAAGGCTATTGCAGCCTCACTGTAGGTGTCAAGCAAAAGTTTCTCGGGGTCAGCCCCTCCAAGTGTTCGACGCTGCGAGGGATTTTGGTTGACCGCGGCTTCGGCGCTGGGGTAGCATGACACCTCTGGAGATACGATTCGAGGTCCTGGAGGACAGCGTGAAGCACGTGACGAGGATCACATTCGGCATTCTGGCCCCGCTCCTGCTGGTGGTCGGCGTGGGCGCCTGCGAGTCGGACATCGGCGATCCCTGCGACACCAAGTGCGCCACCGGCCCCAAGGCCCACTGCCTCGAGGAGAACAAGCTCAACGGCTGCTCCACGCACTACTGCGTGGCGTACGGGACCGAGTACACCCCGGACTGCCTGCCCTGCTACGCCTCGGGCACGGTGTCCGAGGAGCCCAACCGCTGCCTCGAGGGCGTGTTCATCCGCTGGGAGAGCCTCTCGCTGGGCGCCTGCACCCGGACCTGCGACTCCGACGCGGACTGCAAGAGACTGGGGTACGCCGATAACTTCGTCTGCCGGGCCTGCAACGCCGGTGACAATACGATAAAGTACACCGACTTCCCCACGAGCATCCAGGCGGCCTGCGACGCGCTCGCGCTCCAGCCGGTGGGCACGCGGGGCATCTGCGGCCCACCGCGCGACGAGACCCACGGCGACGACAAGCTGCTGGTCACGATGACCTTCGACCCGGGCAGCTCCTGCTACGTCGAGTGGGACATCTCCAAGTTCAGCCCGCAGGAGCGCAACGCGTACCTGCACGACGCCCGCAAGACCCACCCCCACGACACCTGCGAGGGGTACTGCACCAAGACCTGCGACGACGTCACCGACTGCCCCAACAGCACCAGCTGGGACTGCGTGGCGCCGTACAGCGTGGGCGGCCACCCGCTGGTCGGCGTCAACGTCTGCGTGCGGGTGGAGTAGGCCTTCAGACAATACCGCTGCCGCACCCCGGGATTGAAATCCCGGGCTACGTACGTCCGCCCTTCCCGGGGCGGGCGCCTCGGTTCTGACCTCGCGTTGACTCGTGGAGCCGTCGCTGCACCGCGAAGCGGTGCGCGTACGTAGCCTGGGAATTCATTCCCAGGCGAGAGACGCTACTTGATCTTGTGCTTCAAGAACCAGCGCACCACGCTGTAGCGGAATCCGACCTTCTTGAAGGTCGAGCGGTTCTTGTCCTCCTCGAGCCGCTTCTCCAGCGCGTCGACCGCCTTCTTCGGATCCTTGGGGCCCAGCTTGAGCAGGGCGTCGACCATGGCCTCGCGCACGCAGATCGACTGGATCGGCGGGCAGGCCTCGCACAGGCGGTACCCCGAAACGCAGGTCTCGCCGTCTTCCAGCGGCTTGCCCAGCAGCGTGTCGAGGTACTTCACGTCGCCGCTGCGGCCGAGCTCGAGCACGGCGCGCTCGCGGACGAAGGGGTCCTTGTCCTGCAGCTTCTTGGCCCAGCAGTCGTACTTGAGGCCGCACTCCTTGGCCGCCTCGACCCGGGGCTTGCCCTCCTTCTCGTACCACTTCTGCGCGTCCTTATCGATGTCCTTCTTGGCCATCTCGAGCCACTTGTCGCACTGCTCGGGCGTGTGCACCAGCTTGGACAGCTCCATCATGATCTGGAAGCGGCCGAAGTCGGCGGCGTACTTCTCCAGCTCTGCGCCGGCCACGTCGAAGAACACCGGGATCGACTCCTCGGGCGCGTAGATCTTGGACAGCGCGCTCGAGATCTGCTGCACCTCGCCGAACTGGATCTTGCCCGTCTTGTACTTCTTGGTCAGCTCGACCAGCTTGGGCACGGCCTTCTTGTCCTGGAGGAACATCAGCGCCATCGAGCCGAGGATCTGGTAGTCGCGCTCCTCCATCGCCTTGAGGATGTGCTCGGTGGCCCGCTGGTCGCCCAGGTCGCCCAGGGTCAGCATGGCCTTGTTCTCCATCACGCCCTTGGGCCACGAGGGATGCAGCTTGATGTAGTCGATCACCTTCTGGTTCTTGCCCTGCAGCGTCTCGATCAGCTTGGGCACGGCCGCCGGGCCGAGGCGGTGGATCGCCTTGTTGGCGTACTCGTTGAGCGAGATGCCGCGATCCTCGACGAACAGCGAGTACACCAGCGCGTCGGCCGCCTTGGCGTCGCCGATGTCGCCCAGGGCCAGGATCGCGCGCTGCCGGGTGAGCAGGTTCTCGCCATCGTCGAGCACGACCTTGATCAGGCTATCGACGGCCTTGACCGCCTTGAGCTTGCCCAGCGCCGTGATCGCGGTGCGCTTCACCGAGTCCTCGGCCGAGGACTCGACCACCTTGAGCAGCGTGTCGATCGCCGAGGGATCGCCGATCTCGCCCAGGCCGAGGGCCAGGGCGCGCGAGCGGTTGTTGACCTTGGTCTGGTCGATCTTGGCGCTCTCGGTGAGCCACTCGCACATCGTGCCCACCGCGGACTTGTCGCGCAGCTTGCCCAGGGCGATCGCGGCCTGCTCCTTGGCCTCGTCATCCACGTTGTCCTTGAAGAACTGGATGATGGGCTGCACGGCCTTGTTCACGCCCGGTGCGCCCTCCTCGGCCAAGCGGGCGATCTCCTTGACGGCCTTGATCCGGTCCGCGCTCTTGCGCGCGTCCAGGTTGTCGATGAAGTACTCCAGCGTCCCTTCCTTGGGCCCGCAGCCGATCAAGAGCCCAAGAATCAAGATGAAACCCAGAGCTGCCCTGATCTTCCTCATGACAAGACTCCCCTCAAAAGATGGGTGAAATCCGATGGGTTTGTCCCCTCCTGGCGCACCAAAAAAATCGCGGAGTATTTAGCAGCTTTGCCGCCGTGCGTCAACCGGAGGGGACACAAATCGTCATCAACCCCTCGGGGGCGGTTCCGTCGTACCCGCCGCCATTGCCGGTGTGCACGCAGAGCCAACCGGCAGGACAGTCCGCGTCGGTGCAGCAGGTGTCGGTGCAGAGGTTGTTCGCGGTCAGGCACAGCCCGCTGCGGCACAGGCCCGGATCGCCGGCGCAGTCCTGGCCCACGGCCGCCGAGCCCGTGCTGTTCGGCAGGCAGGCCTTGATGAAGCTCTCGCCATCGTCGTCCCACTGGTTGCAGATGTGCCCGCTAGGGCACTGGAAGCTGGTACAGCACGTATCCGCGCAGCGCCGGAAGGGGCTGCCCGCGCAGACCCCGGAGCGACAGTCGCTGGCCCAGATGCAGGAGTCGCCGGTGCGGCCCGAGCCCGCAGCCGGAGCGCAGAGCTCGGCCAGCTTGGTCTGGCCCACGTCGAACCACCCGCAGGCATCGCCGCCCGAGCAGTGCCCGTCGACCTGACAGTCCGCGGAGCACTGGCTCTGCGCCGTGTCGCACCAGGTGCTCTGGCAGTTGTTGGTGGTCTGGTCGCAGTACGCGCCCGGCGGATCCGAGAAGGCTGCGTCGCCGAAGAAACGCCCCGGGAAGCACATGTGGGCGCCGGACAGGTCGAAGCAGGTGTGGCCCAGGGGACAGTCGCTGGAGGTGCCGCAGGCCCGGCTGCAGATATCGTGCTCGTCGGTGCCCACCACGAAGCCGAGGCAGACCTGGCTCTCGCAGTCCGCGTTGGCCTGGCAGTCCTCGCCCAGGGCCTTGAGCGCGGTGCCCTCGCAGCGGTTGGTCTGGGGGTTGCAGGTCTGGCCCGCGTCGCAGCCCGTGCGATCGCAGCCGTCCACGCACTGTCCGGCCTCGCAGATCTGCCCCGGGCACTGTCCATCGCCCACGCACTGCACGGTATCCGTGTCCGTGTCCGTATCAGTGTCAGCATCCGTGTCCGTGTCCGTGTCCGTGTCCGTGTCCGTATCAGTGTCAGCATCCGTGTCCGTGTCCGTGTCCGTATCGGCGTCCGTATCCGTATCGGCGTCCGTATCCGTATCGGTGTCCGTGTCAGCATCCGTGTCCGTGTCCGTGTCCGTATCGGCGTCCGTATCCGTGTCCGTGTCCGTGTCCGTGTCCGTGTCAGCGTCCGTGTCCGTGTCAGCGTCGCCGCCCACGCAGCGGCCCGTGCCGGCGTTGCACTCGCCGCCTCCCGGGCAGCCGGTGAAGCGGCACCCCGGAACGCAGGAGCCGCCGTCGCACACGCGGTCCGGCGGCCCGCATTCCATGTCGGTCCAGCACGGCTGGGGCGTGTCGCAGCGCCCGGTCAGCGGGTTGCACGCCAGGCCCGCGCCGCAGCCCGAGGTCAGGCACCCATCCACGCAGCGGTCCGCCACGCAGATGGTGTACGGCGGGCTGCACTTGCTGTCATCGCCGCCGCAGTTGAGCGACTCGCAGCGCCCGGTGGCCGCGTTGCAGCGCTGGCCGAAGTTGCAGGCCGGCCCGCCGTCGTTGCACCCGGGCACGCACTGCCCTGCCTCGCACACCTCGGCCGGCCGGTCGCACTCCAGATCCGAGCGGCAGGCGGCCGGCTCGCAGTGTCCGGTCTCCTCGTCACAGATCTCGTCCCCGGGACAGCCGGCCACGCCGCACCCGGCCAGGCAGCGATGGCTCGTCGGGTCGCAGATCGTGCCCGGCGGCTCGCAGTCCGCATCGCTCTCGCAGAAGGGGGCGCAGCGCCCGGTCTCCACGTTGCACTCTTCCTTGTCGCCGCAGCCAGCGGTCAGGCAGCCGTCCACGCAATCGCCGCTGTCCAGATCGCAGATCATGAAGGGCGGATCGCAGTCCGCGTCCGTGAGGCAGACCTCGATCTCATCGCAGCGGCCGGTCGCGGCGTTGCACTCGAAGCCCTGCTCGCAGCCCTCGCTCCCGCAGCCAGGCACGCAGATCCCGTTCTCGCAGATCGTGTCCGGGGGCGCGCAGCCGGTGTCGTCGACGCAGGTGGTGATCGCCTCGCAGCGACCCGTGTCCGGGTTGCAGGCCTCGCCGGTGGCGCAGCCCACGGTCAGGCAGCCGGCCACGCAGGTGCCGTCGTCACAGATCGTTTCCGGGGGCGCACAGTCACCGTCCACGGCGCAGATCTTGGAGCCGGTCTTGCATTGCCGCGTGCCCCGGTCGCAGATCTTGCCCGCGGGACAATCAGCGTCGGTGGTGCAGAAACCCTCTGGCAGCTCCTGGCAGGTCGAGGTCGAGTCGCAGTACTGTCCGTTCGGACAGTCAGCGTCACTGGCGCAGGAGCGCGGCTGGCACACGCCAGCAACGCAGATCCAGCCCACCTGGGGACAGTCGCCGTCGGTCTGGCACTGGGCAGACTTGGTATCGCCGCAGCCCGCGCCGCCCAGCAGAATCAGGAGCAGCAATGCGGCAGGAGCCATTGATCGCCGTTTCATTGCCGCACCTCCGATCACGCGCCTACCCGTTCGTATCCTATCTAGGGTAGATTTTTTTGACCCGTTGCGTCAAGCGGCTTGCCCCTTCGCTGCGAAACGCCCTAGTATGGGCGGGATGGATGCCTTGCTCGACGTCGTGGCAGCCCACCAGAGCTTCCTCGGGCCGCTGGTGCTGTTCCTCTCGGCCGCGATCGAGTACGTGTTCCCGCCCTTTCCCGGCGACACGGTCACGCTGTTCGGCGCCTTCCTCGTATCGACCCGCGGCTGGAGCCTGGCCCTGGTGCTGGTCACGGTCACCCTGGGCAGCCTGGCCGGCGCCTGCATCGACTTCTGGCTGGGCACCTGGCTCGCCCGCAAGGAAGCGCGCTGGGAACGCACCGGTCGCTTCTGGTCCTGCATCGTGCCCGACCGCGAGCGGCTGCGCCAGCTCGAGCAACGCTTCGCCCGGCATGGCGCCGTGTTCATCGCGGTCAATCGCTTCCTTCCGGGCCTGCGGGCCTTCTTCTTCGTGGCCGCGGGCATGGCCGGCATGCGCCTGCGCGTGGTGCTGCTCTGGGGCGGGATCAGCGCCCTGGTCTGGAACGGACTCGTCGCCCTGCTCGGCATGGGCCTCGGCGCCAGCTTCGACGAGCTACAGCAACTGGTGCGGCAATATGCGATCGCCGTGTGGATCCTGCTAGCGGTGGTGATCCTGGCGTGGCTGCTCCGAGCCCTCCGTCGCCGGCGCCAGGAGCAGAGATGAAGCACTCGTGCCTCGCCGCCTTGCTGCTGTTCCCGCTGCTCGTCGCGGCCGGGCCGGCTGCCAAAGACCGGTACTACGTGTTTCGCTTCGGCGGCGAGCCGGCAGGATACGTGCACGCGCGGGACAGCCGGGGCCCGGCCGGCGAGCGCATCAGCTGGCGCGAGACCGTGCTCAGCCTGCGCCGCGGCGACGCGTCGGTGCGCATCCGCATGGAGGTGCACAGCCGCTCCGCCGCCGACTTCACGCCGGAGAGCTTCAGCCTGCTCAAGGAGGAGACCGGACAGGTACAGCGCGTGAGCGGTCATCGCGACGGGGCCGAGATGCTCGTGACGGTCGAGCTGGGGGGCAAGACCAGCGCCCGCCGCATCTCCCTGCCCGCGGGCGCGGTGTTCTCCTCGGCGGCCGAGCAGCGGATCGCCGAGGCCGGGCTGGAGCCGGGCCAGGGCTTGAGCTTCCCGGTGTTCCTCGAGGAGGCCAACCAGGTGGCCGACTCGAGCTTCCGCCTGCTCCGGCGCGAGCCGCAGGAGGTGCTCGGCGCCGAGCAGACCGTGCTGGTGCTGACCAACGAGATGCTCGGCATCCGCGGCACCGAGACCGTACGCGAGAAGGACGGCGCGCTGGTCGCGGCCGATCTTCCCGCGCTCGGCACGAGCTACCGGCTGGCCAGCCGGAGCGAGGCGATGGGCATCGGCCCGGGACCGGATCTGCTCGAGCGCGCGCGCTACACGACCCGGGTCGACCTCGAGCCATCCGAGACCCTGACCCGGCTGCGCCTGCGCCTCCGCGGCGACGAGCTGCCCGATCCCCCGCTCGACGCTCGCCAGCGCCGGGCGGGCAGCGCCGCCGCCGAAGAGGGTCTGGTGCTCGAGCTGACTCCAGGACGCGCGCCTCGCGCCTCGGCGCTGCTGCCGATCTCCGGGTCTGTCCCGGCGCGACATCTCGAGCCCACGGCGTACGAGCAGTCCGACGATCCGCGGATCCGCGCAGCAGCCGCGCGCGCCCGGGGCAGCGCTCGCCGCGCCTGGCCGGTGGCGCGCAAGCTGTCCCGCTGGGTCCACCTGCACATCAGCGACAAGACCATGGACCGGCCCTATCTCTCGGCGCTGGAGACGCTTCAGGGCAGGAGCGGCGATTGCACCGAGCACGCGATCCTGTTCTCGGCGCTGGCCAAGGCCAGCGGCCTGCCGGCTCGCATCGTCAACGGCCTGGCCTACGTGGACGGCGCCTTCGCGTACCATGAATGGGCCGAGGTGTACGTCGGCGAGGCGGGCTGGGTCGCGGTCGATCCGACCTTCGACCAGGCGCCAATCGACGCGGCCCACCTGGCCCTGACCGTGGGCTCCAGCGACGACGAGGGCATGCTGCAGGCCGGCCTGGCCGGGCTGCGCTACCTGCACGGGCTGGAGCTCGAGGTGCTGGAGGCCGAGCGGGCCGACGGCACGCGGATCCGGCCTTGACAATTAACCTCACCGGGGTATCGTGCCGCGCGGCATGAGTTCACCGCCCAGGATCCTCCTCGTCGAAGACAATCCGGATCACACGCTGATCGCCGAGCAGGCGCTGGAATTCGCCGACGACCGGTACGAGGTCGAAAGCTGCCGCCGCTACGACGAGTGCCTGAACCGGCTGCGGCGCGAGCCGCCAGACCTGCTGCTGATCGACTACAGCCTGCCCGACCGCGACGGTCTCGAGCTGATGCGGGCGATCAGCCGCCTCGCCGCCCCGCCGCCGATGATCATGGTCACCGGCCAGGGCGACGAGGCAATCGCGGTCGGGGCGATGAAGCTGGGTGCGTACGACTATCTGGTCAAGGGCCGCGACTTCCAGAGCCGCCTGCCCGTGGTGGTCAAGCAGGCGCTGGAGCGGCACACGCTGCGCGCCGAGCTCGAGCGCTCGCGAGAGTCGATCCTGCGGCGCAACCGGGAGCTGACCGCGGTCAATATGCTCAACGCCGCGATCCGCCGTCCGCGCGACCCGGCCGAGGTACGCGAGGTGGCGCTGGCCACGCTGTTCGAGGTGCTCGGCGCGGACTGCGGGATCTTCCACGTGGCCGAGGCCGAGGGCGACTTCGCTCCGGTGTGCGTGCACTGCCGGCAGGGCGACCTCGGCGAGCGGCTCGCCGGTCACTCCCTGCCGCCGGAGTCACCGGCCCGCTCCGCGGCCGAGGCGCAGCAGGCGCTGCTGGTCCGCATCACCGGCGCGAGCGAGCCGGGGGCCTCGCTGTTCCCGCCCGAGCTCCTCGCCGCGATCCGCGAGTCCGGCCTGCTGCACTGGGCCCTGCTGCCCGTGGTCGCGGAGACACGGCCCGCGGGCGTGATCCTGCTCGGCTCCACGGACCCGACCTTCCCCGCGATCGAGGATCCCGAGGTGCTGACCACCCTCGGCGGCCAGGTGGCGATCGCCCACGAGAACGCCCGGCTGTACTGCGAGGTGGAGCGCGCCGCCGGCGCGCTCGAGGCCAAGGTGGAGGAGCGCACGCGCGACCTGGCAGAGACCAACACGCGCCTCGACCGCCAGGTCGAGCAGCTCGGCTTCCTGCAGGACTTCGCTCAGCACGTGACCCAGGAGCTGGACGTGGACGAGATCCTCAGCCGGGTCTGCGTGCGGGCGCCGATGGTGGTCGCTGCCGAGTGGGCCGGTATCGCGCAGTACGACGACGTGCGCGGGGGCCTGGTCTACACCCACCACAACCGGATGCCCGAGTTCTTCTCACACAGACTCTACCGGGCCGGCGAGGGCGCCACGGGCACGGCCTGGGCCGAGCGTCGCTCGATCCACGTTCCGCGGCCCGAGCGGTACGACGAACGCATGGTGGCGCAACCGGCCGCGGGCATGGTGCTGCCGCTGATCTTCAAGGACACCGTGCTCGGCGTGCTGACCGTGGCCTCGACCGATGCGCCCCGCTCGCTGACCGCTGACGAGCAGGACCTGCTGCGGCTGCTGGCCAACCAGGTCGCCGTGGCCCTGGCCAACGCCCGGCTGTTCGAGGAGCTGCGGGCCAAGGCTGTGGAGCTGTCCGCGGCCAACGACAAGCTCAGGCTGGTCGACCGCCGCAAGACCGCCTTTCTCGCCGCGATGAGCCACGAGCTGCGCACGCCGCTGAACTCGATCATCGGATTCACCGGCGCGATCCTCAAGGGGCTGTCGGGCCCGATCAACGAGGAGCAGGACAAGCAGCTCACGATCGTGTACGAGAGCGCGAGGAACCTGCTCGACCTGATCAACGAGCTGCTCGACCTGTCCAAGATCGAGTCCGGCCGGATCGACCTGCGGCGCGAGCGTTTCGAGCTGGCCCCGCTCGTGGCCGAGGTGGGGGAGATCTGCGAGCGCCTGGTCGACGGGGCGCCGATCGTGGTGCACGTCGGCGAGGTGGAGGGTCTGTCCGAGCTGCGCACCGATCGCGGGAAGCTGCGGCAGATCCTGCTCAACCTGGTGAGCAACGCGGCCAAGTACACCGACCGCGGTCGCATCGAGCTGATCACCGCGATCGAGGCCGGCGCGGCGCTCGACCAGAACGAGGCGCAGGCCAGCGCGGTCCTGCGCATCTCGGTGATCGACAGCGGACGGGGCATCCCGCCCACGCAGCTGGACCACGTGTTCGACGAGTTCCACCGCGCCGAGGCCGAGGCGCGGCCGGGCGGCGAGCTGAGCCCGGGTGCCGGCCTGGGCCTGCCGATCAGCCAGAAGCTGGCCTATGCCCTGGGCGGTCGGATCGTTGTCGCCAGCCAGCGCGGCCAGGGATCGAACTTCTCTCTCTTGCTTCCTCTGGAACGGATCACGGACACCGACGCGGCCGAGGGCTAGGACGCCTCTTCCCGGCTCTCCCGCTCCTCGGCGCGGCGCTGGCGGAAGAACAGCAGCTCCTCGGCCGGACCGAGCACAACGTACAGCGAGCCGAGCGAGAGCATCATGAACCAGAAGGAGGTGACCACGGCCACGGCAGCGAAGCTGGCGGCCATGGCCGCGCCCAGGGCCAGGTTGATCGGAACGCGGCGGACGTGCTTGAAGTTGCGGTAGCGGATGTTGCTGACCATCAGGTAGGCCAGCACCGAGACCAGCAGGGCCACGCCGACCGAGTTGCGCACCACCGCGCCCGGATCCTGCTGGTGCACCAGCACCACCACCGCGAGCAGTCCCGCGGCGCCCGGGATGGGCAGCCCGATGAAGTGATGCTTGGGACCGTCGTCGGACTCGGCGAGGATGTTGAAGCGGGCCAGGCGCAGCGCTCCGCAGGCCAGGAAGGCAAAGGCCGCGCCCACGCCGATCCAGCCCAGCGGCTCGAGGGCCCAGCGGTAGACCAGCACGGCCGGCGCCGCGCCAAAGCTAACCAGATCGACCAGCGAGTCGATCTGCACGCCAAACGCGCTCTGGGTCCTTGTCAGGCGGGCCACCCGGCCGTCGAGGCCGTCGAAGAACAGGGCGAAGAAGATGGCCAGCGCGGCGCGGCCCAGGGCGCCCGAGTCGCTGCTCAGGGCGGCGGTGCTCTGCAGGATCGAGTACAGGCCGCAGAACAGGCTGGAGAGTGTGAACAGTGTGGGCAGGACGAACAGCAGCTTGCTGAAGTCTCGTTCCCGAAGTGACACTCTCCCTCCGTCCACAGGGTCGGATGTGCAAGCATCGTACCGGTGCTTACCGGGGGACGGAGGTGCGGAACCCGGGCGTAACCGTCTGAAATCACGTAGGGCCGAGATGTGGGTGGCGCCCGGGAGGTGCGAAGAGCGCTACGCGCCCGGGGTCGAGGTGCGAAGATGGATACCCGGGTGCGCGGGGGGGGACGGAGGGGGCGGAGGGGCGTTGCGTTCACGTGCACGTGCACGTGCACGCTCACGCTCACGTTCACGTGCACGTGCAGGTGCAGGTGAAGGGGTGGTTGACAGGGGAGGTGGCGGAGGGATATGCGGCTGGCGATGATCTCGATCCTCCTGCACATCATCGGCGCGATCGCCCTGCTGATCCTGCTGGCGATCCTGCTGGTCCGCGTTGCAGGTTCGCGCTGGTCCCTGACCCGGCCGGTCGACGAGATCCGTTTCGCCGTGACAGCGGACGGCTTCCGCCTGGCGCTCTCGCACTACCTGCCGCGCGGAGAGCGCAGGGGATTGCCCGTGCTGCTCTGCCACGGGCTCGGCGCCAACGCCTTCAGCCTCGACCTGACCGAGGAGCGCAGCCTGGCCCGGTTCCTGCGCGACGCAGGGCGGGACGTGTGGATCGTCGAGCTGCGCGGGGTGGGCGCCTCGGTCCCGGAGGGAGAGTGGCGGCACCGCACCTGGCGCTTCGACGACTTCCTGTCCCAGGACCTCCCGGCCGCGGTCGCCCGGGTGCTCGAGCTGACCGAGGCCTCGGCGCTGCACCTCGTGGGTCACAGCATGGGCGGGATGCTCGGCTATGCGTATTGCCAGGGCCAGGGCGCGGACAGGATCCGCTCGCTGACCGCGATCGCCTCGCCGGGAAAGATCGATCACCTGCGGCGCATCCGACCGCTGCTGCGCCTGCTGGTCAACCGGCGGCGCCCGCTGAGACAGATCGCACTCGCCCGCATCGGCGCCTGGATCGCGGGCCTGCCCGTGCCGGGCCGGCGGTTCTTCGCCAACCCGGCGAACCTCGATCCGCGGGCCATGCGCCAGGCCCTGGTCAACCTGACAGCCAACGTGGCCGGCGGCGTGCTGGCCCAGTTCGCTCGCTGGGCGATCGACGAGGGAGTGATCGCGCCGATGGAGGGCGGACCCGAGTTCGACTTCACCGAGGAGGGCCTGGGCCGGATCGAGACGCCGACGCTGCTCCTCGCCGGGACCCAGGATCGGCTGGTTCCGGTGGACTCGGTGAGGCACGTGCTCGAGCGCCTCGGCTCGCAGGACAAACGCCTGGTGGTCCCGGGGCCGGACGAGGAGGGCGCGCACGGGTACGGCCACGGCGACATCGTGCTCGGCGACCGGGCGCGTGACGAGGTTTTCCCGCACGTGCAGGCGTGGCTGGAGCAGTATGATCTAGTTGAAAGTTGAAAGTCGGGTCTCCTAGCTTTCGACCTCAAACGTTCAACTTTTGACTTTCGACTTTCGACTTCCAACTTCCAACTTCCAACCTCCCCCCTACCACTTCCCGGCTATCGCATGCCCGCACTCCGGACACTTGCCGCTCTTCAGCCGGTTCTCGCCCACGGTGAAGCCGACCCGCTCGACCAGCCGCGCCGAGCAGGCCGGGCAGAAGGTGCTCTCGCCCTCGTCGCCCGGCACGTTGCCGGTGTACACGTACTCCAGCCCGGCCTCGCGGCCGATGTCGCGAGCCCGGCTCAGGGTGCGCACCGGAGTGGGGCCCGCGTCGAGCAGCTCGTTGTCCGGATGGAAGCGCGAGACGTGCCACGGCATGGAGCGGTCGACCGAGGCGATCCACGCGGCCAGGTCCCGCAGCTCGGCCTCGTCGTCGTTGTACCCCGGAATCACCAGTGTGGTGACCTCGACCCAGATCCCGAGCTCGCGCATCCGCGCCACGTTGTCCAGCACCGGCGCCAGCCGGGCCTTGCAGATCTTCTTGTAGAAGGTGTCGCGGAAGCTCTTCACGTCGACATTGGCCGCGGCGAGCAGCCCGCTCATCTCCTCCAGCACCTCCGCGCCCATGAAGCCGTTGGTGACCCAGACGTTGAGCACGCCGAAGCGCCCGGCCGCCTCCATCGTATCCCGCGCCAGCTCGTAGAAGATCGTGGGCTCGGAGTAGGTGTACGCGATCGAGGCGCAGCGCCGATCGCGGGCCTCGGCCGCGATCGCGGCCGGCGGGATCGGCCGGCCCGAGATCCCGCCGCGGCGCGGAGCCTGGGACAGGCTGTGGTTCTGGCAGTACCGGCACTGCAGGTTGCAGCCGACCGTGGCGATCGACAGCGAGCCCGTGCCCGGGCGCACGTGGAAGAAGGGCTTCTTCTCGATCGGGTCGACGCCCATCGACGAGACGCGGTCGTAGACCAGGCTGTACAGCGTGCCGCCGCGGTTCTGCCGCACCTGGCAGAGGCCGGTGCCGCCGTCCTCGATCTCGCACTCATGGCGGCAGAGATGGCACTGGACCCGCTTGCCATCGAGCGCGTCGTAGTGAAGGGCCTCTCTCATCGTATTGCTCGTATTAGTATCTCTTCGCCGCCGCGTCCAGCGTCACCACCTCGCGCTCCGCCGCCACCCGCCGCAGGGCCGCGGCCAGCCGCGCCAGGCGCCGGGTCAGCGGCACGCGCAGGTCGGGCTGCGCCGCGATCAGCGCCGGCTCCACGCCCGGATCATTGCCATCCACCAGGTCGAGGCCGTGCAGCTCGAGGTTGACCAGGGGCAGCCGGGCCAGCGCCGGCGCCAGCACCAGTCCGCGGGTCACGGGCTCGGGGAGCAGGCTGATCAGCGTGCCGAGCAGGGGCAGCCCGCTGATCGGCGCCACGCCGATGGGCAGCTCGACCAGCCCTTCGCCGGCCGGCGCCCAGTAGTGTGGCGGTCGCATGCGGTACGGCGCACGCGGTCCGAGCAGGGCTCGCCAGCGCGCCGAGAGCGTGCGGCTCTCCCGCCCGAGCAGGCGATAGATCCGTCGAATCTGGTTCTTGGCCGCGCCGTACAGCGGACAGGGCAGCAGCGACGAGTCGTAACGATAGCCCAGCTCCAGGGCCGCGGCGACCAGCGGCGCACTGAGCGTGTACCCCGGTGCCCGGAAGCCGCGCGGCGCCCGACCGATCGCCGACTCGATCGCGCGATGGGCGGCGGTCAGGTCCCGGGCGATGCGCACCGCCGGGTACGCGGCCAGGTAGTAGTCGTGCTCGAAGCTGTGGCTGGCCACCTCGTGACCGGCGTCGGCCAGCCGCCGCAGGCGCCCGGCCGCCTCCGCGTCCTCGAGATCCGCGCCAACGGCGAAGAAGGTGGCGCCGAGCCCGAGATCGGCCAGCAGGTTGCCGAAGCGCTCGACCGCCCGCTGGTGTACCGGATCCGGCCCGTCGCGGGCCGCCAGGCCATGGATCGCCCGGTAGCAGCCGATACCATCGAGATCGACGCCGATCGCGGCCAGACGGAGCCCAGCCACGGCCGTCAGCCCCGGACGCGGATGGCGTAGAACAGGATCACCAGATGACGCACCACGGCCGGAATCCGGCGGAACAGGTTGAGCGACGGCCGTCGCTTCTCTGCCACGTGCACCGGGATCTCGACGATGCGCTTGCCCGCGCGCTCCGAGCGGATCACCAGCTCGCTGGCGAACATGTCGCGGTCGACCACGCAGTCCATCACCAGCGGCAGGATCGCCTCGCGCCGGAAGGCCTTGACCCCGTGGGTGTCCGTGCCCTGGAAACCCACGGCCAGCCGCAGCAGGGCGTTGATCGCCAGGCTGCTCAGGTGGCGCACGAAGGGCCGCTCGTCGCGCGCGCCGGCGAGCAGCTTGGAGCCGATCACCAGCTCGGCCTCCTCCTGCTCGAGCAGGTCGAGCGCGCGATAGTAGAAGTCGGTGTCGCAGAGATCGATCTCGTCGCAGATCACGTAGCGGCCGATGGCGTGGACGATGCCGTTCTTCAGCGCCTGGCCGTAGTTCGGCGACGGGTGGTGCAGGACCTTGACCTCGGGATAGGACTCGGCCAGACCGCTGGCGATGCGCCGGGTGCGATCCTGGCTGCCGTTCTCCGAGATGATCATCTCGAAGGTGAAGTCGAAGCGGGACATCAGCCGGTGGTGCAGGCTCTGGATGCTGGAGAAGATGATGTTCTCCTCGTTGAAGACCGGGATCACGATCGACACCAGCGGCGCACGGCCGGCGAAACGACGCTGCGCGGGCGGGCGATCGTGGCCGTCTGTTCGAGGCGAGCTCATGCGGTCTCCGTAGCACGGCGGTAATGAAGCGCGCAAGAAAGGCTTTGGGCTTTGGAACCAGCGGTTGACAGCGAACTCGATCTGGACGAGATCTGGGCCAGGAGGCCCGCTTGGCCAAGCCCCGCGATCCCCGGCTCGCCCGCTTCGAGGAGTTCCTCCGCACGCGCGGCCTGCGACATTCGTCGCGGCGCAGCCTGGTGGTCGACATCTTCTTCGGCAGCCAGGGGCGTTTCTCGGCCGACGAGCTCTTCCGCGCGGTCCGGGCTCGCGACGCGGCCATCGGCGCGGCCACGGTGTACCGCGCCCTGCGCCTGCTGGCCGACGCCGGGCTGGCGCGACCCTGCGAGGGCGAGAGCAGCGGCGCGGCACAGTACGAGCCGGTGGGCGCGGGTCGCCGGGACCAGCTGGTCTGCATCAACTGCGGCAAGACGCTCGACCTCGACCTCCCCGAGGCCGACCTGCTCCAGGAGCGCGTGGCGCTGCGACACGGGTACTCGGTGGAGCACCGCGAGCTGCAGATGTTCGGACGATGCTCGACCTGTCGCCGCCGCCGCGCGCTGACGCGGCGGAAAACGCGGTAGGCTATACAGCTCCCGTATCCAGCTCGGACCAGCTCGGCAGCGGCGCCACGGCCCGCGCCACCACGCCGGCCACACCCTGGAACTCCTCCCGCGCCTGGCGCGTGATCCGCTCCAGTCGCTCGAAGTTGCCCAGCAGCCTGAACGACGACGGCGGCTTGGCGTACGACAGCACCAGGTTGGCGTAGGGCAGGCTCTGGCTCGCGTTGGCCCGCACGTAGTGCTGGATCGGGTACAGCACCACGCCGCGCGCGGCCCGCGGCGCAAAGCAGTCGCAGGCCAGCACGAAGGCGTTGCGCGTTTCCAGGGTTCCGGACTGCATCGACTCCCAGGCTGCGCGCGCCGGGACGTTCTCCGTGGCGCCGCCGTCGCACAGCCGGAACAGACCGCGTTCCTTGAACATCTTGTTCAGCGTCTGCTCGCTCCGTGAGCCCTCGCGAAAGATGTCGTAGTGGATCACCCCGGGGATTGCCGCCGAGAACCCGGCGGCGTCCACGGCATCGAAGTCCGCGGTGCCCGGGTCGGCGCCGAAGACGATCCGGTCGAGCAGCGAGGGATCCTCGGACAGCTCCGCCGCCGAGGTGGCGAGCGAGACCACCATCCGCCGCCAGATCGCGTTCTTCCCCGGCGCGGCGGACACGATCCGCGGCTCGGCGCTCTCCACCTTGGAGCGAATCCCCTGCTTGAGCCCGGTGACCACCACCCGCAGCGGGATCGGCAGCTCCGAGATCGGCGGAATCCCGCGGCCGTTGTGGCGCTTGAAGATCTCCTCGGCCACCTCGTAGCCCTGCAGCGTGAACACGCCGACCAGGCCGAAGTGGGTATGGCCGATATAGCGCCCGAGGATCTTGCCGAGGTCGAAGTCCGCGGGCACGAGCCCGCCCATCTGCAGCGGCTGGAACTGCTCGCTCATCGCCCGGAACAGGCCGATCACCGCGCCCATGCTGGTCCCGGCGATCAGCGAGGGACGCAGGCCCTGCTCCTCCAGGCCGAGCAGGACGCCGAGGTGGGCCAGGGCCGCACCGCCGCCGCCGCCGAGCGCCAGCACCAGCTTCTTATCGCAACACTCTCGATCGAGCCGCTCCGGCGAGAGCAACGCGCCGTGCGCGGCCAGCACCATGTCGCGGAACCTACGCGTCTCCTGCCTCAGGTACGGCACCTTGGCCTTGAGCGCCTCGCCGTCGACCTTGCGCACCTTGTACAGCGGACCGAGGAACAGCGAGCCGAGCAGGTCGCCAAGCTCCCGGCGGAAGGGATCGAGATCCCGGGCCACGTACACATCGGCCTTGGACCGAACCCGCAAGGTCCGCAGCCGGGCCAGGTTGAGCGCGTGGCGGATGATCGCCTCGTGATCCGAGGGAAGGCTCAGGCTGCCGCTGTCCAACGACCGAAGGAGACGAAGCTCGATCTCGTCCAGGGGGGCGATGGCTTCGTGATACTTGGCGAGCGGCGGTTCCATCTCCTCCAGCGTGCCCAGCGAGAACCCTAACAGGACCGCCAGTTGAGGAAATGTACACCACCTGGGGCGGAAACCACAAGGGAAGGCTTCAAGGCGTCAGGCGTCGGGCTTTTGACTTTCAACTTTCAACTTTCAACTTCAATCTACTCCAGCCTCTCCCGCACCCTCTCCCACAGCCGCTCCGCTCCTGCCTCCGCGTCCTTCAACGCCGCGTCGGCCCGGCCGCGCAGGGCCCCGCGCCCGGCCGCGTCGGCCAGGTCGGGCAGGTTGATCCGCACGTTGGCGTACGCGCCGCGGGCCGCGGTCAGGGCGCACAGCCCGGCCACGCCCGCATCGGAGAGGGAGCTCTGCATGCCTCGCTCGAGCGCGTCCTCGGCCAGGGCCAGCAGCTCGGGCGCGGCCTCGAGCACGGCCAGCGGCACGCCGATCGCCTCGCGGGTGGCCGCCTCGATCGCGGCGGACTTCTTCGCCCGCTCCTCGTCGGTCTTGCCCTTGAGCCTCCGCGCCGCGATGACCCGGTCGTACGCGGCGCTGTCCTCCTCCACGGCCGCGAGCAGCCGCTCCTTCTGCGCCTGGGCCCGCCGGGCCAGCTCGCCCATCGCCGTGAACAGCCCGGCCTCGCAGCCGGACCGGCCCGCGGTCAGGTTGCCGACCATGGCCGACAGCGCCGCTGACAGGGCGCCGCACAGCGCCGCGGTGCTGCCCCCGCCCGGCGCGGGCGTGTCGCTGGACAGCGCATCGCAGAAGCCCTCCAGCGTGGCGTCGACCAGGGGCCGCGCCTCGGCCACGCGCCACTCCACGATCTTGTCCCGCGGCTCGAAGACGGCCACGTCGTCCAGGCCCAGGGAGACCCGCGCCACGTGCACCAGATCCGCGTCGGGCAGGCCCGGGCTCTTGCCCTGCTGGACCAGGTAGTGCCGGCCCGCGGCCCGCATCGACTCGAGCGGAACCAGGCCCACCGCCTCGCTGCCCGTGACCCGCGCCCCGCGCGCGGTCGCCTCCGCGCGGATGGCGTCGAGCACGTCGTGCATCGAGGTCACCTTGTAGTCGGTGAGGTTGATCGTGACCTGGGCCTGGCCGTACTCCTCGATGTACCAGCCCACGGCCTTGCAGTGCTGGAAGCGGCCGGGCTGGCGCACCTTGTTGCCGTCCGCGTCGCGCACGACCTTGCCCTGTGCGTCCCGGGCCCAGCGCCCCTTCTCGCGGATCTGCAGGGCGATCTCGCGGGCGATGCGGGCGTCGCGGGTGTTGAGATTGACGTTGTACGCGATGAGGAACTCGCGGGCGCCGATGGCGGTGGCCCCGCAGCGCGGCACGAGCTCCGCCGGGCCGAAGTCGGGCTTCCACGCCGGGTCGGCATAGTCGCGGGAGGCCAGGCCCTCGTACTCGCCCGAACGCGCTTCGGCCAGATTGTTGAACGCCTCGCGCGTTGCCGCGTGCTCGTACAGGTACACCGGGATGCCGAGCTCCTCGCCCACGCGCTGACCGAGTGTTCTGGCCAGCTCGGCGCACTCGTCCATGGTCACGCCGCTCACCGGGACAAAAGGACAGACATCGGTGGCGCCCATGCGTGGATGCGCACCCTGGTGCGTCCGCATGTCGATGCGCTCCTTGGCCTCGGCGATCGCGGCCAAGGCCGCCTCGACCGCGGCCTCGGGCGGACCGACCAAAGTCACCACCGTGCGGTTGGTGGCCGCGCCCGGATCCACGTCGAGCAGGGTCACGCCCTCGACCGCCTCGATCGCGGCGGTGATGGCGTCGATCACGTTTCGGTCGCGGCCCTCGGAGAAGTTGGGAACGACCTCGACGAGCTTGCGCATCGCAACCTCCGGTGCTGGTCAAGACAGGCTCGGCTGCGCGCGCGCAGCCGAGCGTCTTTGGTCATTGGTTATTGGTTTTATCGCCCAGCGTCAAGAAACCAACGACCAATAACCGACAACGCCGCCGCCGCAGGCGGCCTACGGTATCAATCGCTTCCCGACGAGCCCCTCGTGCAGCAGCTGCGCGATCAGGTCCTGGGCCGCGCGGTCGGGGTGGATCGCGTCCTCGGCGTGATAGCGCAGGCTCTCGCCGTTGCCGTCCGTCAGCCGCGCCAGGCCGGGCAGCAGATCGATCACGGTCCGGCCGCGGCCCTGCAAGAAGGCCTTGAGCTCGTCGTGCTCGGCCTGCTTGGCGTACGGCGCGAAGCTCGAAAGCTCGGGCAGCAGCACCACGGCGGCCCGCCCGCCCGCGCCGCGGGCCAGCTCGTCGATGTGCAGCAGGGCCTCGCGGTTCTCGGTGCGCAGCCGGTCGTAGACCGGCGTGTCCGGCGCGGCCAGGCGCCGGCACAGCCCGCGGAACAGGGCCGAGTTGGTCATCAGCCAGCGGTCCAGGCCCAGCGGCAGGTCGAAGACCCAGGGCACCCGGTCCTGGCCCGAGCTGTCGAAGAACCTGAAGCGGGCCTGCTCCGGCTCCCAGAGCACTGCCGGCGTGCTCGCCTGGTCGTTGAGACCGACCACGGCCAGCACCAGGTCCGGCTGCAGCGGCAGGCCGCGGCGTTCCAGGAAGGCGGCCATCATCAGCGCGTTGTACCCGGGCACGCCGAGGTTCATTATCTCCACCTTGCGGCCTTCGGCCTCGAGGCGGTCCTCCAGCAGGTTCTCGAAGGTCTCGGCCTGGGGGATGCCAGCGCCCCAGGTCACCGAGTCGCCGAGCATCACCACGCGGTACGTCCCCTGCGGCTTGTCCCGCGCGTACCCCTCACGGTCGCGCAGGCCCAGCGCGTTCATCCGGCCCGGGCCGGCCGAGCGCCCCGCCACCGGCTCGTACCCCAGCGGCGGCGGCGCCGGCGCGTACAGGGCCGCGTCCTCCTGCCGGCGGTCGCTCCGTAGATCGTCGGTGAGGATCGGCGGCGGCTCGAGCCAGCGAAACAGCAGCTCGCCCAGCAGCAGACCGATCAGCGAGGAGAGCAGGACCAGCCCGGCGGCGGTCGCTATCCGCCGCGGCCAGGACCTCGCGTCACCGCCTCGCCTGCCGCGCTTCATCCGCTTCGCTCCCCACGTGCGGGCATGGTAGCGCCGCCGTGACCGGGTCCGCAAGTCGAGCCCGGGCGAGCCGCGGTCCGGCGGTCTTGCCGCAGAGCCAAGGCCTGGGCTAAGATGCGCGTGACATCGACCGGAGGCCACTGAATGCGCGGATTGTTCACGCTGCTGCTCGGACTGATCTACCTCCCGGTGTTCCTGGTCGGCGTTCCCGGGATCTACCTCTTCCGCACCTGCAACGACGGGCCCGCCCTCGGCGACCTGATCCAGGAGTGCGGCGTGTACGACGCGGCCCTGGCCGGGCTGGAGCGCCTGGGCGAGCATGACGAGAGCCTGCGCAGGCTGCCCAAGGCCGTGCGCCAGGAGCTGTTCGACGCGATCCGCGAGGCCGTGCCGCCCGAGTTCCTCCGCGACGAGACGGTGCGCTTCCACGCCGCGGTGCAGGCCTGGATCGAGCGGCCGATCGTGCCGCTCGACTTCCGCATCGATCTCGAGCCGGTGCGCGAACGAGCGGCCGCCTCCCTGGCCGACAAGCGCGATCTGATGGCGATCGTTCCCGACTGCCAGGAGCTGCAGACGCCCGAGACCGATGGCTGCCTGCCACTCGGCCTGAACTCGGAGCAGCGCGCCGAGGTGCTGGTGTCCATGGCCTTTCGCGATATCCCGGCCGAGCTTGATCTAGGGACCAAGATCAACAGCGATGCGCAGGAGGAGCTGACCAACATCGGGAGAAGCTTCTCCCAGCTCGCCACGCTCGTGGTCGTGGCCTGGATCCTGCTGATCGGCATCCCGCTGCTCGTGCTGCTACTCAACCTCAACCACCCGGGACGCATGCTTCGCCGCGTCGGGCTGGTGGTGCTGGTGCCCGCCGTGCTGGCCACGGTGCTGGCCCATCTCTCGGAGATCGCGGTGGGCCTCGAGATCGCCGAGAAGTCCGAGCAGCTCGCCCGCGAGGAGCAGACCCCGCTGGAGTTCTCCGAGGCCCAGATGATCGCGGCCGGCCAGCGGCTGACCAGCCGTCTGTTCAGCGGCCAGCTCACCGTGCTCTACCTGCTCGACGGCGCGGCCCTGCTGCTGATCATCGGATCGGCCTTTGTCGGCCTCCGCCGGAGCTCCTCGCGTAAGGGCCAGCCCGGCATCGTCGGCCCGATGGCATGAGCGCCTCGACCCGCATCGCAATCCTGGACGTGGACGGTACGCTGACCCGGGTGGCGAGCCCCTGGCAGTACCTTCACGAACGCCTCGGCCTGTGGGACACCGAGGGCCGTCCGATCCTCGATCGGTATCTCGCCGGCGAGTCGAGCTACGACGACTTCTGTGCCGCCGACGCTGCGCTGTGGAACCGAGAGGGCCTCACGCTGGAGGCGGCCGGCGCCCTGCTCGACCAGATCCCGCTGCGGCCGGCCGCGACCGGGCTGCTCCGCGAGCTGGCCGAGAGAGAGGTGGCGATCCTGCTGCTGTCCACGGGCTTCGTTCGGGTGGCGCGGCGCATCCTCGAGGCGGCCGGCTCGCCGCCGGCCCGGATCCTGGCCAACGATATGATCGCGATCGCGGGCGGCCGCCTCGCGCCCAGGCTCGACGTGTCCGCGGACCGTGACGACCCGCGCTCCAAGCCCGCGCTGGCCGGCGCCGCCACCCGCGAGCTCGGACTTCGTCCCGCCGAGGTGCTGCTCGTCGGCGATCGCAAAGCCGATCTCGACCTGCTCGGCCCGCGGGCCAGCGGGGTGCTGGTGCGCGACGATCGCGACCTGACGACCGTCCACGAACACCTGGCGGCCGGCCGATGACCGCGGACGGACGCGCACTGCGTGTGGCCCTGGCCATGGCGCCGGGCATCGGGCCGGTGACCCTGCGCCGCCTGTGGTCGCGCTTCGGCGCCGGCTTCGAGTCGGCGTTGAAGAGCCGGCCCGAGCAGGTGGCGGCCCGGCTGCGCCTCTCCCGGCGCGCGACCTCGGGCCTGGTCGCGGCCCTCGAGCCCGCCGCACTGGCCGAGGCTGCCGAGCTGATCCGCCGGACCGAAGACCACGGCGGCCGCGCCGTGCTGCTCGGCGAGCCGGATTTTCCGCAACGCCTCTCGGCAATCCGCGACGCACCGGTCGCGCTGTTCCTGATCGGCCGCACCGAGGTGCTGGGCCTGACGCCGGCGATCGCCGTGGTCGGCGCACGGCGAGCCGCGGATGCTTCGCGGCGGCTGGCCGGGCGCCTCGCCGGGGCCGCGGCCGCGGCGGGCGCGGCCGTGATCTCGGGCATGGCGGCCGGGATCGACAGCGAGGCCCATCGCGCGGCGCTGGAACAAGGCGGGGCAACGGCCGCGGTGCTGGCCGGAGGCCCGGAGCGTCCCTTCCCGCCCGACCTGGCCGAGCTGCACCAGCGCCTGTGCGCCGAGGGCGTGGTGCTCTCCGAGCAGCCCGCCGGAATCCGCACCGAGTCCCACCAGCTGGTGCGCCGCAATCGCTGGATCGCGGCCCTCGCCGACACGCTGGTGGTGATCGAGGCCTCGGCGCACAGCGGCTCGCTGCACGCCGCTGCCGCGGCGCTGGAGTACGGCCGGGGCCTGCTCGTCGCCGACTTCGAGGGCGACCCGGAGCGCTACGCCGGCAACGCGCGGCTGCTCGCGGAGGGCGCGCGCCGGCTCGATCCGGCGGCGGATCCCGCGGGATTGCTGGAGCCAATGCGATGAATCCGCCCGAGGCGATCGCCTTCACCTGCGCTCGAGGCCAGCGCCTGCAGGGCCTGCTCCATCGCGCCGCCGAGAGCGGTCCGGCCGCGGTGGTGTGCCACGGCATGCTCTCGGACAAGAGCTCGGCCAAGCTCGCCGAGCTGGCCGGACGGCTGGTCACGCGCGGCGTGAGCGCGCTGCGCTTCGACTTTGCCGGCCGCGGCGAGTCCGAGGGCACGCTCGAGACGCTGACCGTGAGCGGCGAGGTCGAGGATCTGGGCGCGGCCGTGACCTGGCTGCGCGGGCAGGGGTACGGCCCGCTCGGCCTCGCCGGCTCGAGCCTCGGCGGCACGGTGGCGCTGCTGCACGCGGCGCGCGATCAGGAGATCCGCGCCGTGGCCACGATCAACAGCCCGGCGCGGCTGGCCCGGCTGCACGAGGAGATCGACCGCGAGGCGTGGCAGCGCGACGGCGTGCTCGTGCTCGAGCAGGGACGGCTGGGGTACGGCTTCTACGAGGACGCCCTGACCCACGACCTCGAGGCCGCGGCCCGGGCGGCCGGCGAGCGGCTGCTGGTGATCCAGGGCGCGGCCGACGCGGTGGTCGACCCGACGGACGGCTCGCTGCTGGCCCAGGCCGCGCTCTGCGATCTGCTGGTGCTCGACGGCGCGGACCACCGGTTGACCGACGAGCGTCACCGCGAGCGGGTCCTCGACACGGTCACCGATTTCCTCGCGGCCCGGCTGACCTAGGTTGGCCCTCCTCGAACCGAGATTCTCGAGCCAGGAGCGGGAGACCCTGCTCGCCCTGGCGCGGGTCGCCATGCCCCGCGGACGGATCTTTGCCGCGCCGGACGAGGACACGATCCAGCGCATCGAGGAGTACCTGATCGAGGCGGGCGGGCCGTCGCTGGCCGGCGTGCGGGCGATGGTCCGGGCGTTTGCCGCGGCCTGCCGGGTCCGGCACTTCAGGTCCTTTGCCCGGCTGCCGCGGGACAGGCAGCTGGCCTTCGTCCGTTCCCAGCTCGGGCTGCGCTGGCCCCTGCGCATGGGCATCCGCGGCCTGCTCACCGTGCTCAAGATGGCGCACTACAACGACGAGGCCAAGTTCGAGGCCCTGGGCCTGCGCTATCAGGCGGAGCCCGCCGCGGTGCAGCGGGAGCGCTTCATGGACAAGGTCGCGGACGCTGCCACGCTCCCCTCCGGCGAGACCGGGATCGAGGCCGACGTGGTGGTCGTGGGCTCGGGCGCGGGCGGCGCGGTCGCGGCCTTCGAGCTGGCCCGCCAGGGCCTGGCCGTGGTGCTGCTCGAGGAGGGCCGGTACTTCACCCGCGCCGACTTCACCGGCCGGCCGGTCGACATGCAGCGGATGATGTACCGCATGCGCGGCCTGCAGGCCGCGATCGGCAACATGAACATGTTCTGCCCGGCGGGAACGACCGTGGGCGGCACCACCACGGTCAACTCGGGCACCTGCCTGCGCCCGCCGGACGAGCGGCTCGAGCGCTGGCAGACCGAGCACGGGCTGGTCAACCTCGGACCGGAGGCGATGGCCCCGTACTACGACCGGGTGGAGGCGCTGTTGCCCGTGGAGCCGGCCAGGCCCGAGGTGCTCGGCGGCAACGCCCGGGTGATCGCCCGCGGCTGTGAAGCGCTGGGCCACGACCATGGGCCCCTGCGCCGCAACGCGCCCGACTGCGACGGCCAGGGCTTCTGCGCCCTGGGCTGCCCGACCGACGCCAAGCGCTCGACCAACATCAGCTACGTGCCGATGGCCCTCAAGTCGAACGCATACCTGTACACCGGGCTGCGCGCGGACCGGGTGCTGACCGAGGGCGAGCGCGCCGTTGGCGTGTCGGGCTTTGCCGTGGACGCCCCGGAGCGCCGGCTCACGGTGCGGGCCCGGGCCACGGTGCTGGCCTGCGGCACGTACTACACCCCGCTGGTGCTGCTGCGCAACGGGCTGTGCCACCGCTCGGGCCAGGTCGGCCGCAACCTGACGATCCATCCCTCCAGCTTCGTGGGCGCGCTGTTCGACGAGGAGATCGACGGCTGGAAGGCGATCCCCCAGGGCTACGCGATCCAGGGCTTCGAGGCCGAGGACCTCGCCTTCGAGGGCGGCTTCATGCCGCTGGACATGATCTCGGTGGTCTTCGACCTGGCCGGCCCGACGCTGACCGAGCTGATGGAGGCGTATCGCCGCTTCGCCTTCTTCGGCTTCATGATCGCGGAGACGAGCCGCGGCCGCGTGCGGCCGCTCCGCGGGTACAATCCGCTGATCAGCTACTCGCTCAACCGTGCGGATCTGCGGCGCATGCGCCGCGGCTTCGAGATCCTGGCCGAGGTGTACTTCGCGGCGGGCGCCCGGCGGGTGGTCACCTCGGTGTTCGGGCACACGCTGCTCGAGAGCCGCGCCGACCTCCAGCGCTTCCGCGAGGCGCGGCTCAAGCCGAGCGACATCGACTCCACGGGCTTCCATCCCCTGGGCACCTGCCGCATGGGCGTCTCGCCGCTCAACTCGGTGGTCGGCCCGGGCCTCGAGACCTGGGACGTGAAGAACCTGTACATCGCGGACGGCTCGGTGGTGCCCACGCCGCTCTGCGCCAACCCGCAGCTGACGATCATGGCGCTGGCCACGCGGGCGGCGGAGGGGATCGGGAAGCGGCTTAGCTGAAGCTGACCTTGGGCGCCGCGCGGACCTCCTCGTCCTCCTCCTTGAAGTAATCGGACTTCTCGAAGTTGAACATCCCGGCCACGATGTTGCTCGGCACGGTCTCGCGCTTGTTGTTGTAGCTTAGCACCACGTCGTTGTAGTGCTGCCGGGAGAAGGCGATCTTGTTCTCGGTCGAGGTCAGCTCCTCCATCAGCTCGGAGGCATGCTTGTCCGCCTTGAGCTGCGGGTAGTTCTCCTGCACCGCCATCAGCGAGCGCAGGGTCCCGGTGAGCATGTTCTCCGCGGCCATCCGCTCCTCGAGATTGGAGGCGTCGACCGCCATCTGACGGGCCTTGATCACCTTCTCCAGGGTCTCGGACTCGTGGGACATGTACCCCTTGACCGTCTCGACCAGATTGGGAATCAGGTCGTGCCGACGCCGGAGCTGGACGTCGATCTGGCCCCACGACTCCTGCACCGCGTTCCGCAAACGGACCAAGGCGTTGTACATGCCGAAGAACCAGAAGATCAGCAGGACGACCACGCCGATCGCTATCCAGCCGCCAATGGACATCGGTTGCCTCCCGGTTACAGGCTGGCGAGATGGTACGGGGAGGGGTGCGGGTTGTCAAGGGAGGTTGAAAGTCTAAACTCTCAACCCTACCCCTCCAGCGACAGCCTGAACTTCACCGCCCGCACCGCATCCTCGACCTTGCGGCGCGAGGCCTCGGCGTCGGTATCCGAGGCCGCGACCTGCAGGGTCAGGCGGGCGGTCTGGCCCATCGGCACCCGCACCGGCCGCACGTAGCAGCCAGGCACCTCGCTCATCACCTCGTCGGCCAGCGGGTACAGCTCGGCCTCGCTGCGCTCGCCGGCCGGCACCGAGACCTCGAACAGCGGGCCGCCGCCGAGCCGCTCGCGGATGCGCTCCACCATCGCGCCGTCGAACACCGCGGCCATCTCGTCGTACCCGGCGGCCGGCAGGCTGGCCACCGCGCACGCACCCCCGCTCTCGATCCACGCGCCGGGCGGAAGCCCGACCGAATTGGGCAGGGCCGCGGCGCCCACGGGCAGGCGGGCCAGGCTCATCGCGTCGCCGGGCGCGGTGTCGTCCCCGTCCCGACCCAGGGCATCTACCACCAGCCTCCGCGCCTCCTCGTCGAGGGACAGCTCCAGGCCCAGGGCGCGGGCGATCCCGGGCAGGGCCACCTCGCCCTCGCCCGGATCGCGACCGCCGGCCACCACGATCAGGCCGGCGCCGGCCATCAGCCCGCGCCGGATCTCGGCCGAGACCGCGGCCGCCACCGCGTCGATCACGGCCAGGCGCGCCACCTCGCCGCCGAGCCAGGAGAGGCGCCGGGCCAGCCAGTGCCCGTGACCGACCGGCGCCACGCCGCGCAGGACCTCGGGATCGATCAGGATGATCTCGGTTCGCATCGCGCGGATTATGGTATTCTGTCGTCAGGGTGTCAACGAGCCGAGGGCATGATGCAGATCCGGATGAAGTTCCTCGTGGCCGTGCTGCTCTGTCTGGCGGCCTGCGACGACAAGGGTGCGCCTGGCGAGCCAGCGGACTGGGACCTCTCGCAGCCGGCGCGCCCGGGCGAGGCGCGCGCCGGGCAGATCCAGGACGAGGGGGCCCTGCTCCCGGGATTTCACGCGGACGGCGCGGTCGGTGATTTCAAGATCTACAACTCGAAGTCGGCCTTCGTGGTCCAGGGGGCGCAAGGCCTGCATGGCTGGCTCGCCGCGGGCGGCAGCCTGCTCGACGCGGCGCCGGTGGTCGACGAGATCTGCGGTCCGGACCGGCTGCAGGAGATCGTGCCCTTCACCGGCGTGATCCGGGTCCAGGACGCCGCCACGGTGGAGGTGCTGGCCGACGGCCGCGACGGCGGCCCGGCCGTGATCCGGGCCAGCGGGCCCGACCGGGGGGTCAACATGGCGGACGCGGGCCTGCCCCTGCCCAGCGCGGCCCTCCACGCGGTCTTCACCACCGAGTACCGCCTGGCCCCGGACGCGCCGTACCTGGAGATGGTCACCACCCTGACCAACAACGGCCCGGACCGCCTGCGCAGCTCGGCGGGTGACGCGATCACGCCGGGCGACGCGACCCGGCTCTTTGCGCCGGGCACCGGCTTCGACCGCAGTCAGCTGACCAGCTCGGGCGAGCTGCCCTTCTGGGCCGCGGTCGGCGAGGGGACCTCGTACGCCTTCCTGCCCGAGGCCGGGAAGTCCTGGTCCGTGCTGCTGACCCTGTCCGAGGTGATCCCGGTGTACACCGAAAAGCTCTCGATCCCGACCGGAGACTCCGAGTCGTACCGCCGCTTCCTGGTGGTCGGCACCGGGGACGTGGCCTCCCTGCAGGAGGGGATGCGCACCGTGGAGGGCCACGCCCAGGGGCCGCGGCAGGTCCTCTCCGGCACGGTCCAGGCGGGCGGCGACATGGAGGGCGTGGAGGTGCTGGTCCGCGGCGGCCCGGGCCAGACCGTTGACGATGCGTACAGCCACGCGCGCCCGGCATCCTCCGGCGCCTTCTCGCTGCAGGTGCCCGACGCGGAGTACGCCCTGCTCGCCCGCGGCCCGGGCCGGCCCGAGAGCGCGCCGGTCCCGGTCACCGTGGCCGGCGCCGCGGCCGAGGCCGGAGCCCTGGACCTGGGCCCGCCGGCGTACCTGCACTACAGCGCCACCACGGACGACGGCCAGGCCTCGGCCTGCCGGATCCAGCTCCAGCAGGGTGCCGACGCAGAGCCCGGCGAGCGGGTGGTCCACTGGCTCGTCTCGGCCGCGGGCTCGGGCACCGAGGCGCTGCTCCCGGGCGAGTACACGGTCACGGTGAGCCGCGGCTTCGAGTTCGACCTCGACCGGCAGACCGTGACCCTGACCGCGGGCCAGACCACGGAGCTCACGAGCGTGCTGACCCGGGTCGTGGACACCACCGGCTTCGTGGCCGCGGACCTGCACAGCCACTGCACGGTGAGCATCGACTCCACGCAGGCGGCCGAGCTCAAGGCCACGGCCCAGGTGGCCGACGGCCTGGAGTTCGTGACCACCACCGACCACGACGCCAACTTCGACCTCGGACCCACGGTCCAGGCGCTGGGCCTGGAGTCGCGGCTGGTCACCGCGATCGGGGACGAGGTCTCGTCCCTGTACGGCCACTTCAACGTCTTCCCCCTCTCCCCGGGGCCCGGCACCGCGCAGTACTTCTCCATCTCCTGGGCCGAGTACGACGAGGCGGGTCAGTACCTGGGCGACGTGTACCCGCCGGAGCTCTGGCAGCTCGCGCGGGCCCTCGGAGCCCGGGTGATCCAGGTCAACCACCCGCGCAGCTTCACCGACTACTTCAACTTCGTGGGGCTGGACGCAGAGACCGGGACCGTGGAGAAGCCCGAGGCCTGGAGCGGGGACTTCGACACCCTCGAGCTGTTCAACGGGCTGGACTCGGCGAACCAGGTGCTGAACGATACCCTGCCCGACTGGTACGGCTTTCTCAACCGGGGCCAGAACTACGTGGCCACCGGTGACTCGGACCAGCACGAGGCAGACCAGATGTCGGGCAATGCGCGCAACTACGTGGCGGTCCCGGACGACGACCCGGCCGGCCTCGATCTCGACGTGGTCTTCGACAACCTGCTCGCCTTCCGCTCGATGGTCAGCACCGGGCCCTTCCTCGGCTTCACCGTGGACGGCCAGGGCCTGGGCCAGACCGTGGTGCCGGCCGGGGGCACGATCTCGGTGCAGCTCGAGGTGCTGGCGCCGGCCTTCGTACCCGTGGACTACGTGCGCATCGTGGGCAACGGCGAGATCGTGTTCGAGGAGAGCTTCGCCGATCCGGGAACCCCGGTGCGTTTCGAACGGACGATCGAGCTGACGCCCGCGGTCGATACCTGGTACCACGCCCTGGCCGGACACAGCACGGCCTCGCCCCGGCCGCTGCACGGCAAGGGCTCGCTGGCCTTCACCAATCCGATCTGGGTCGACCTCGACGGGGACGGGTTCGATCCGCCGCGCTGAACGGGTTCTCCGCGGGCTGAAAGCCCGCGGTCAGGAGGGCCTTCGGCCAAGCCCGGAGGGCTAGCAACCGGCCCAATGGCACCCAGCCCGCCGGCCGGCGGGCTTCCAGAGATATCCTGACCGCGGGTTTCCAACCCGCGGTTGCATGGTCGACCAACCTCATCTCCCGTGCTAGGCTCGGCCCATGCTCGGCGACCTCGACCGCAAGCGTCTGCGCAACGGCCTGCAGGGGCTGTCCGTACCGCTGGAGCTGATCCTGCACCGCGGCGAGGGGCACGCCCTGGACCAGCCCCTGGCCAAAGCCGCGGAGCAGGTGGCCGAGGCCGCCGACGGTGCCATCACGGTGCGCGAGGCAAGGCGAGACGACCTGCCGGCCGCGCCGGGCATGGTGCTGAGCTATCGCGGGCGGGACAACCTGCGCTACCTGGCCGTGCCCCACGGGCCCGAGACCCCGCCCTACCTCGACGCCCTGCTCGGCCTGGCCGGCGGCGCGGTCGCTACCGAGGGCGAGTGGGCGCGCCCGCTGGCCGGGCTCAAGCTCCCGGCCGAGCTGCTGGTGTTCATCGGCCCCACCTGCCCGCACTGCCCCCGGGCGGTGCGCGCGGCAAGCCGCATCGCCCTGGTCCACCCGCTGGTCACGACCACGATCATCGACGCCGAGCAGTTCGGGGAGCTGGCCCTGCGGTACGCTGCGCGCTCGGTGCCGCTGACCGTGCTCGACGGCGAGTGGACGCATGTCGGGGTGATGCCGGCCGAGGACCTGGTGCAGCGGATCCTCTCGCGCGGCACGCCCGAGCACGAGGCAGCGGTGCTGCAGTCGCTGCTCGAGGTCGGCCGCACCACGAGCGCGGGCCAGGACCTGGCCCGGGGACGCAGGGTGCAGGCCCTGCTCGAGCTGTGGAAGAAGAGCGCCACCTCGGAGCGGATAGGCCTGATGCTGGCCAGCGAGACCGCGCTGGAGCAGGAGCCGCGCTGCCTCGATCCAATCGTGTCCGGGCTCTGCGCCGTGCTCGACGTGGACGACGCAACGCTGCGCGGCGACACCGCCGACCTGCTGGGCCAGATCGGCGATCCGTCGGCGCTCCCGGCGCTGGAGGCGCTGCTGGGGCGCGAGGACAACCCGGACGTGAAGGAGATCGCGGAGGAGGCGCTCGAGGTGTTGAAAGACGAAAGTTCAAGAGTCGAAAGCTGAAAGTCAGGGCAGCTAACTCCTCGGCTCTCGGCTTTCGATTTTCGACTCTCGAACTTTGACCCGCACCTCGGAAACGACATTCCGAGGAAGACTTGTTCTCTTGACCCCAGCGCCGACAGCACGCACAAGCAAGGCAGCGATCCGCTCCGCATCGCAGCGAGGCATGATGATCAGGCTGCTTTCCGTACTGCTCGGTCTCCTGGCCCTAGCCGCGACGAGCGCCTGCGAGGAGGACTCCGAGGTGCACGCGCCCGACGCCGAGACGGACGGCGAGGCGCCCCTCGACGCCGACCTGGATGCGGCCGGCGAGGCGGACGCTGGCGACGGCCCGGCCGACGCGGGCGAGCCCTCCTTTCCGGTGACGCCGTCGGTGCTGGTGAGCGGCGCCTTCCAGCGCTGTGAGGGCATCGCCTTCAACGGCGAGGGCGAGCTGTACGTCGCCGGCGACCGCCACCTGTGGCGGGTGAGCACCGAGGGCGAGGTGTTCGACGTGGCCGGGATGTACTCCAACCTCGGCCTGGCGCCGATCGGCGAGCGCGATCTGCTGGCCGCCGACTTCGGGCCGCTCAACGCCTTCGACAACGGCCCGAACAACGACGGCATCGTCTGGCGCACCACTCCCGAGGGCGAGCAGACCGCGCTCTCCAAGGGCATCGGCGATCCCAACTTCGTGGCGGTACGCGAGGACGGCGTCTTCCTGGTCTCCGACGATGCGGTGGACGAGATCTGGCTGGTGGACGCGGGCGGCGCAACGCAGCTCTTCACCCAGGCGATCGACCACCCCAACGGCCTGGCCTTCTCGGCCGACGGCAGCACGCTGTACGTGGCCCAGATCTTCACCTCGCTCTCCCCCCTCACCTGGGATCGCCGCATCTGGCGCCTGCCGCTGGCCGACGGACAACCGGCCGGCGAGCCCGAGGTGCTCGCCGAGGCGGGCGTGGGCCCCGACGGCCTAGCCCTCGACGAGCTGGGGCGGGTGTACGCCGCGGCCAACTTCTCGGGCGAGATCACCCGCATCGATCCGCAGACCGGCGCGAGCGTGGTGGTCGCCGAGGGCCTGCCGGGCGTGGCCAGCCTGGCCTTTGGCCGCGGGGACTTCGACCATCACGCGATCTACGCCACCAGCACCCAAACCGGAGAGGTATCCGTGGTGCCGGTCGGGGTCGCGGGTATGCCGCTGCACCGCTGAGGGGGATTAGGGGACGGATCTAACTAATTCACTTTTGGGCCGTAACGGCATATAATAACAAACCATTTCATTGTCCGCTATCTCGTCCGGCGCCTCTACGCCAAGAATTGGATTTCGCTGCGCTGCTGGAAGCAAGTCTTGTAATTACAATTCCTTATCCAAAAAAAGTGAATTAGTTAGATCCGTCCCCGAACTCGCTGACACGCGGGCGCGGTCACTTCCCGATCAGGAACAGGATCGAGCGCATCGTGCGCTGCAGGAAGGCATTCAGATCCCGGTTGTCCGGCTCGACGTAACCCTCGGCAGCGCCGTACCCGGCGATCTTGGCCTTGGTCATGTCGAGATAGAGCATGCCGTTGATGGTGGGATCCTGGAACCGCAGGTACGGCAGCTTGCCCTTGACCTTGTCCTCGGCCATCTCGTGCGGCGTGCCCACGAAGTGCGGGGCATCGGTCAGCTCGGCGTCCTCGTGGCAGAACAGGCCGAGGGTGCCCGAGGGGAAGCCCTCGGCGTTCAGGTCGTCCGGGCACTCGTACTCGGTGACGAGATGGTTCTCCCAGCGCGGCCGGTCCGTGGTCCAGCCCGGGAAGATCGCCCGCAGGCCCACGGGGGGCAGCGCGCCGCCGCCGAGCGAGGTGCCCAGGTCGAGCTCCAGCGCATCCGGCACCAGCGTGGAGATGAAGTCGCCGAACTCCTCGGGGGTCATGCCGCCGAAGCTGTCGAGCAGATCCTGGGGCAGCTCCAGGCCCAGCGCTTCCAGCACGCCGGCCTCGATCACGGCCAGCAGCATCGAGGCCAGCACCGGCAGCACCTGCTCGCCCCAGTTCAGCGGCACGCCGTCGCCCATCAGGTTGTCGCGAATCGCGGCGGCCGCGGCCTCGGCGCGCAGGTCCAGGGCCACCGAAACCTCGCCGCTGAAGTCGCTGACGTCCTCGTCCCACACGCCGCGCAGCACGACCACGTCGCGCGCCCGCCGTCCCGTGCCGCGCCGCTCGAGCACGACCGTGTCGTCGGCCTGATCGTCGGTCTCGGCGCGCAGGTTGGCCAGGCCGCCGAGGAAGTCGTCCTGGGCCCGGGCCCACTCGAGCCGCATCTGCTCCAGGGTCTCGTCGCCGCCGTCGGGGGCCAGGGTCAGGAAGCGCTCGTCCGCGTTCATCAGGTACGCGATCACGCTGGCCAGCGATGCGCCGTCGAGATCGCCGATCGCGCCGCTCTCGACCCGGGCCACGATGCCCATCACGTCGCTGCTCAGATCCTGTGCCGCGAGCAGGTCGATCAGGCCCCGCAGCACGCGCGCGCCGTACGCCATGAAACCCGCGTCCGCCGCGTCGAGCTCCGGGCCGAGCAGCAGCGCGGGCTTGGCGTTGAGGTAGATCGGCGCGCCGGGCTCGATGTGGAACACGAACCCGGGATCCGCGGCGGCCGCGTCGAGGTGAGCCGCGGCCTCGCCCAGCCGGCCGCCGATGCGGCCCAGCGTGTCGGAGAGCAGCCAGGCCACGTACTCGTTCTCGGACAGGCCGCCCGGCGCGTCGTCCACGCCGAACATGTTCAGCGCGCCGGTGATCACGCCGACCAGCATCATCACCAGCTCGACCGTGTCCTCGATGCCGCTGATCGCCGAGCCGAAGCGGGCCTCGAGCAGATCGGGATCGTACTCGTCGAGCACCCGGCCGTACAGGTCGTACGCCATGTGCGGCTCGCCGCTGGCCAGCCAGAACTTGGCCTCCTCGAGCAGCGCCGCGATCTCGGCGTCGCGCTCGTCGTCCGCGTCGCCGGGCTCGGCGTCGGCCGCCGCGTCCGCCTCGGTCACGGTGAGTCCGGTCTGCGAGGACTCGAAGCAGCCCCAGGTGGGCCCGCCCGCCAGGGTGGCGACGAGCAGCAATGCGATCGTCCTGCGCATCATCCCCGCCTCCTACTCGTCGATGATCTTGGCATACGCCGGGATCGGCGTATCCAGACCCTTGCGGTGGTGCCACAAGATCTTGCCCAGGCCGGGCGCGTTGTCCTCCTTGCTGAAGTCGATCGCCGCCGACTCCGCCGCCATCACCGACTTCATCGTGTTCAGCTCGCGCGGCACCGGATTTTCCAGCGCGTCGTAAGGCGTGAGGTCGGGCGTGCCGGCGAACACGTCGTACATCGGCGCGGCCTCGGCGTCGTTGCGATTCATCGGCGGCAGATCGAGGATGCGCTCGATCGTGGCGTGCACGCTGGGGATGTCGTAGTGCACGTGCGAGACGTACCCGCGCTTGACCCAGGGGCCGATCACCAGGCAGATCGAGCGGTGCCCCTCGACGTGATCGCCCGAGCCCTGCGGGTCGTCCTCGATCACGAAGATCACGGTCTTGTCCCAGTACGGCGAGTGGCTGACGTAATCGACCAGCATCCCCAGGCCCGCGTCGTTGTCGCCGACGAGGAACTCGGGGGTGGGCTTGCCCGGGGTGGTGCCGAAGGTGTGGTCGTTGGGCAGGCCGATGTACACGAAGCGGGGGAAGATGCCCAGCTCCATCTCGCGGATCACCTCGGCCGCCTTGTCCACGTCGAGCACGTCCATGTTGAAGAAGGGGAACTTCTTGTCCACGAAGTCCTCGTACTTGCCGATCGAGTCCAGGCCGAAGCCGACGATCTCGCCGTAGTTGCGGAAGCTCACGCCGTGGTCGAACAGCAGGTCGAAGATCGTGCCGCCCGGCGGCGTGGCCTCGGGCGTGACCCCGGTCATCGGCAGCATGTTGAAGCGCGCCTTCTCGGTGAAGTCGTTGCAGTCCGAGGAGGTGGTCCACAGATGCCCCTGCAGGCTGACCTCGGGGTTGGAGAAATAGTTGTCGAGGTTGGCGAACTGCCGGGCCAGGGCATGGGTGTTGGGGGTGATGGCCTCGCCGAAGGTGCACAGCTCGGGATCGCCGTTGGCGCCCTCGAGATCGCCGAGCACCATGTCGTAGGTCTTGTTCTCCTTGACGATCAGCACCACGTGCTCGATCGGCGAGCCGTCGCCCGGTTCCACGGGCAGCACGTTGCCGCAGTCCGGGTCGGGGTAGAATGCCTGGGTCCGCCCGTTGTTCTGCTCCACGATCGCGGTCCACCCGGCCAGGGCGGCCAGGTCGGGCAAGGGGATGCGGGCCAGACCGCCCGGGATGTTGCGCCGGTTGTCACCGCCGAGCCCCATCGCCTCGGCCACCCACAGCGCGCTGCGGTCCGGCGCCAGCGCGATGTCGGTGGGGTACTCGCCGGTGGGAATCTTGCCGATCACGGAGAGGTCGTAGAGCGAAATCACGGTCACCTGATTTCGATCGCCGAGGGTCACGTACAGCCGGCCGCCGTCCTCGTCGACCGCCAGGTGCTGCGGCGAGCCCGCGAGCAGACCGTCGTCGGAGAGATCGATCGTGTCCGTGACCTCGCGCCGCGCCAGATCGATCACCTCGACGCGGTCCGCGTCGGAGCAGGCCACGAAGGCCCGACCGCCGTGCCCGGTCTCGAAGGCGATGCCCTCGGGGTTCTTGCCCACCGGAATCGTGGCCCGGGTCTCCATCGTGGCCAGGTCGAGCACGCTGACCGACTCGTCGGCCCAGTTGCTGACGTAGATCTCCTGCCCGTCGGGCGTTAGGCCCAGGTCGTACGGCCAGCGTCCGGCCTTGCCCTGCCGCTCCTCGCCGCTGGCGAGATCGATCGCATGCACCACCGAGTCGGTGTTGGTGGCCACGATCAGGGTCTGGTCGTCCGGGGTCAGATCCAGGCCGCTGACAAAGCCGCCCACCGGGATGTCCCGCGTCTCGCCGAGCGCACCGTCGGCCACCGAGTACTCGCGCACCACGCCCTCGGTGCCGCCGCCGGCGTACAGCCGGGTTCCGTCCGCGTTGAAGCGCAGGCCCACGAAGGTGCCCAGCGTGTGCTCCGCGCGCAGGGCCGATGCGTCCGGCTCGACCACGAGCAGCTTGTGGTTGGCATGCGCCGCGACCACGGCAAAGGCGTCGGCGCCGGGCGCCACGGCCACGGCCGTGGGGAACCGGCCGCCCAGGTTGACCCGCTCCCCGACCGGCCGCAGCCAGCGGCCGTTGGGCAAGATCACCCCGCCCTCGCCGTCGGCGCCGGCCGGCAGCTCGGAGCCGGCCTGGGGCTCGCCGCCGGTGCAGGTCAGCGGGCGGTCCCGCTCCTCGCTCGCCCGGTCCGGGCCGGGCCGCGCCTCCTCGAGACAGCCAGCCAGCAGCGGCACCACGGCCAGCAAAACGAGCCTCGACTTCGTGTACATCCTCACCTCGCGCGCGGCGTTACCCGAGCCACTTGCCGCAGATCACGCAGTTGTCCTTCTTGGAGCCGAACCCGCAGTCGTTGCACAGCTTGCCGTGGATCCGCGTGCTGCCGACCCACTTGCCGCATTTGACGCAGTTCTCCTTCTTGGAGCCGAACCCGCAGCAATCGCCGATGTAGCCCATGATCTTGGAGCTGCCGACCCACTTGCCGCACTTGACGCAGTTGTCCTTCTTGGAGCCGAACCCGCAGTCGTTGCACAGCAGCGCGGGGTGGCGGTTGCCGGCCAGCACCGCACGCGGCAGGCCCCACAGAGCAGTGATGATTCCGCTGACCTGGATGAAGCGCCGACGGTCGATGGCCATGATACCCCTCCTCTCCGTTTCGGAGCAGGGCTCAAGGGTAGCGCTTTCAGTCCGAGATGAAAAGGGGTTCTCGCGCGGGGCACGCACGCGGAATTGCGGCCGTAACCCACCTTTATTGCTAGCCATATTCCGGAAGCGTGATCCATGCACTTGACTCCCACACTTACCTACATTAGAGTCCGCGCCCCTGAACGCGGAGCAGGGTCAAATCCGGCCAGACGCCGGAGCATGGAGGACTAGATGAGAAGGAAGGGTTTCAGCTGTATCGCAATCGCAGCCCTGGCGCTGCTGGCCTGGGGCTGCGGCGAGTCCGAGAGTGGAGGCGGCCCAGAGTGCAGGACCCGGGCTGATTGCCCGGCCGGGTACTACTGCGACAACGACGGCACCTGCCAGCCCGATGGCGGCGACACGGACACGGACACCGACACCGACACCGACACCGACGTCGACACCGACGTCGACACCGACGTCGACACCGACACCGACACCGACACCGACACCGACACCGACACCGACACCGACACCGACACCGACACCGACACCGACACCGACACCGACACCGACACCGACACCGACACGGACACGGACACGGACACCGACACCGACACCGACACCGACACCGACACCGCGGAGTGCATTGACGGCAAGACCCGCTGCCACGACACCTACGTGCAGCACTGCATCGACGGCGTGTGGACGGACTGGGAGGACTGCCAGGTCCAGGGCAAGGTCTGCGCCCTGATCGGCGGCGCCGCGATCTGCTACGGCTCGGGCGACGCCGATACCGACACCGACACGGACACGGACACCGACACCGACACCGACACCGACACCGACACCGACACCGACACGGGCTGCCCTGCGGGGTACGACGAGTGCGACGGCGACGTCAACACGATCTGCGAGACGCGCACCACGGACAACATCGAGCACTGCGGCGAGTGCGACAACGACTGCACCGACGACTTCGACAACGCCACCGCGGCCTGCCAGGACTCGGCTTGCGTGATGGTCGACTGCGACGCGGGGTACCTCGACTGCAACACCGACGACGCGGACGGCTGCGAGGTCAACAAGAACACCGACGCCATGCACTGCGGCACCTGCGACAACGACTGCACCGGCGATTTCCCCAACGCCATCGCGGCCTGCGACCAGGGCACCTGCGTGATCGGCGCCTGCGACGCCGGGTTCGCCGACTGCGACGGCCTGGACAGCAACGGCTGCGAGGCCGACCTAAGCGACGTCGAGACCTGCGGCAACTGCGTGACGGACTGCAACGATCCGGGCTATGCCAACGCCCCGGCCGTGTGCGACACCACGGGCGACACGCCGGTCTGCGCGATGGGTATCTGCGATGACGGTTTTGCCGACTGCAACACCGACGACGCGGACGGCTGCGAGGCCGACCTGACCGCGGACGATACCTGCGGCGACTGCACCACCGACTGCACCGACGACTTCGTCAACGCCGAGGGCCTCTGCGACACGGGCGGCGGCGGCGCGGCCTGCGTGATGGGCGACTGCACCGGCAGCTTCGACGACTGCACCGCGGAGCCGGGCTGCGAGACCGACACCGACACCAGCATGGAGCATTGCGGCGCCTGCGACGATCCCTGCACCGGCCCGGGCAAGACCTGCGAGGGCGGCGTGTGCGGCGTGCACGGCAGCTGCGCCGAGGGCACGGGCGACTGCAACGGCGACGAGGGCGACGGCTGCGAGACCAACACCGACACCAGCCTCGACCACTGCGGCGGCTGCAACCAGCCGTGCTACCCGGACAACGCCACGGGCGTGTGCAACGACGGCGTGTGCGAGATCGAGCCCGGCTCCTGCACGGCCGGCTTCAAGGACTGCAACGGCGACGTGGCGGACGGCTGCGAGACCGACATCACCACGGCCACCGACTGCGGCGACTGCGACGTGGACTGCACGGATCCGGGGTACACCAACGCCACGGCCGAGTGCGACACCTCGGGCGCGCCGACCTGCAAGATGGGCCCCTGCGACGACGGCTTCGCCGACTGCGAGAATGGCGACACGGACGGCTGCGAGACCCCGCTCGGCACGATCACCGACTGCTCGGACTGCGATGACGCGTGCGCGTACGATAACGCCGACGCGCTCTGCGACACCCTGGGCGAGACGCCGGTCTGCGTGATGGGCGATTGCACCCCGCCCTTCAAGGACTGCAACGAGAGCGACACCGACGGCTGCGAGGTCAACCCGCTGACCGACCCGAACAACTGCGGCGACTGCATCCTCTCGGGCGGCGAGCTCTGCGAGTACCCCAACGCCGAGGCGCTGTGCGACCAGGGCAGCTGCCAGATGGGCGCGTGCAGCGAGGCTTACTACCACGACTGCGACGGCGACCCGGCCACCGGCTGCGAGTCGGACGAGCGCAGCGACCCGGCCAACTGCGGCGGCTGCGTGGCCAGCGGCGGCGAGGACTGCACCAACATGTACGACAACGCCGAGGGCCTGTGCGCCGACAGCGCTTGCGGGATGGGCGACTGCGCCGACGACTACTGGGACAACAACACCGATCCGGTCGACGGCTGCGAGTACGGGCCCTGCACCCAGACCGATCCCACGGACGAGGTCTGCGACATGCTGGACAACGACTGCAACGGCACGACCGACGTGGACGACAACGACTGGGGCCTGTGCGGGCTGGGTGACGCGTGCATCGCGGTCGACCTGCAGACCACGCCCGATCCCTGCAACACCGATGGCTGGTGTCTCGGCGCCGAGGGCGAGGAGGGGTACTGCATCGGAACCTGCTGGGACACCTATGACTACTGCTCGCCGGACCACATGTACTGCGATGCCTTCTTCGACATGCAGAACAACGCGTACGGCGGTGACGGGTACGGCTACTGCATCATGGACGAGCAGGTGGGCAGCGGCGGCCTCGGCGCGAGTTGCGCGACCTGGGAGGATTGCAAGTCGACCTGGTGCGACACCGGCTCGAGCCGCTGCATGGACCTCTGCGCCAAGAACGACCACTGCGCCAGCGCCGTGGGCGGCACCATGGTCTGCGGCTTCTACGGCATCAGCGGGTACCCGCTCGGCGACTACGCACACGGCCTGTGCACGCCCGACAATCCGGCCAACGGTCACCACGGAGACAGCTGCGACCAGGATAGTCCCTGCGCGGCCGGACTCTGCGCCGGCACCACGCCGACCTGCCACGACATGTGCTGCACGACCGATGGTTGCCCGGATCCCAGCAACGAGAAGTGTGGCTTCGTTGGCGTAGGCGCGCCATACGACAACAATGTGACCAAGGCTTGCGTCCCGTTCACTTACGTCTCCAACGACCCCCCTCCAGGCCCCCAAGCGGACGGCGCGGCTTGCTCGTCGGACGACGAGTGCACGGGAGCTTGGTGCGTGGAGTGGAACCTGCCCGATCCGCCGGGCGGCACCGAGAACCGCTGCACCGACCTGTGCTGCGACGACTCTGACTGCGACACGGGCACGCTGTGCGTGCGGATGCCGGTCGAGTTCGGGGGAACCGCGGCCGGCGACACGTACGTGCACGTCTGCGTCGGCGAGGACCTGCTGGCAGGCCCGCCCGCTCCGGTGCCGACCGCTGACGGCGACATCGACTTCGCGTACATCAACCTGACGCCGACGGTGCCGCAGCTGCAGGTCTTCGAGCCCGAGATCTACATCCTCGAATAGAAACCCGTTCATCCGGCCGCCGGGCACGAGCCCGGCGGCCATGTTCGACACCCACAACACATAATACACGCCCCGATTGACGCAGCACGCGTTCTTTAATAGAACAACCCGACGTTTCTCGATCGCGCCACACGGAGGCCATCCTGTCTCTCGCAGCAGCCCTGCTGATGGGTTCCGCGGCCATCGTGGCCGCGACAACGCCGACGACATCGTATACCGCCCCGGACAAGCTGATGCTGGCCCTAGAGAAACCGGGCAGCTCCACGACCTCACCCGCGCTACGCGAACGAATAAAACGCACCATCGAGGCCCTGTCACGCGCCGCCCCACCCGGAACGCTCCAGCCTGCAAAGCCCAAAACAACAAAGCATCGTTCCCTCCCCGACCTCGAGGGCCTGCTGGTCTCCGGCATCCGCAACGCCCAGCGCCTCGACTGGGGTGCCGCGATCAGCGAACTGCAGGAAGTCGCCGTTGCGCTCGACCGAAACGACGCTCCACCCGTGGGCCGTGAACGCCTCCTAGAAGCCCGCATCCAGCTAGGCCGCGCCTGGCTCGACGCCCACCACGCGAACAGGCGCCAGGGTGCCAAGGCGCGTTCAGCCGTACCCTGGCGCTCGGCGCGTATTGCCAGGGAACGCGCCGAGGAACAGTTCCGTGCCGCGCTTCTGGCGATGCCCGCGCTCGATATCTCCCCGGACCTGTACCCCCCGAACGTGGTCGAAGCGTTCGCCTCGGTCCGCCGCTCGATGCTGGCCGCAGGCCAGCCGGCCGAGCTTCGAGTCGAGCTGCCCACAGAGCGGGCCGAGCTGGTGGTGGACGGATACCTTCACACGCGCGGTCGGCCAGCTCAGGTCTGGCCCGGCCGCCACGAGATACGCATCGTTGACCGCTCCACGGCCGGAAACCCCGACAAGGCCGACGCCCTGCCCGAGGCCGCCCTGGGACCGACCTGGCATCTGGACGTACCACCCGAGGGGCTCACGCTGCGCCTCCCGTTCGCACACTCCAGAGCCGTGATCGTGGAGCCGGGCGAGAACGGGCTCGCCTCGATCAGACGTATCGCTCGAGCTCTCGGCGCGGCGCAGGCGATCGTACTCGCCGCGGCAGACACCGCCGCGCGGCCGCGGCTGGTCACACTGGACGCGGCATCGGCAACGCTGTCCGGGGAGGTATTCGCCGAGATCTGGCCGGAGACGAATGCAGAATCTGCAGCTACGGAGGACACCCAAGACACCGAGGTCATCGAGGCAGTGCCGGACGCGGCTCCCGAGACGCGGCCCCAGCCCGTGGCGACCACAGAAAAGCCGGAACCCGAACGCCGTTGGGCCTGGCTGAGCGCCGGCGCAGCGGTCGCCTCTCTCGCCGCCGGCGGTATCCTCGGCAGCCTGGCTCTGGCCGACCAAGCGCAGCTCGCCAGCCTGGAACGGCACGATCCAGAGGTGGACGATCTGAAATCGCGGGTGGACGGCGAGGCCGTGGCAGCGGATGTGTTCCTCGCGCTCGGCGCGGCCGCGGCAGTGACCGCGATCGTGCTGTTCATCATCGAGGGGCAGCCAACGGAGGAGGCTGCCGTGACGGTTGCACCGTCGCGGGCCAAGGGCGGGGGCGGACTCATGGTGAGGACGAGATGGTGACGAGCCGAATGCGCGTCCAAGCGCTGGCCGCCCTTGCGGCGCTGCTGGTCGGCCCCTGGGCCATGGGCTGCTCGCAGATCTTGGACGGCGAGCAGACCGCGGACGACCTGCGATGCGGGCCCGAGTTTGGCTGCCCGGCCGGCCAGGAGTGTAACGCCGAGGGCCGGTGCGTGCCCGTGGGCGACGCGGACAGCGACTCCGACTCGGACGCCGACACCGATGCTGATTCGGATGTTGACTCCGACTCAGACGCTGACACCGATGCTGACTCGGATTCTGACACGGACACAGACTCCGATACCGACATCGAGTCGGATGCAGAAGCCGAGCACGAGCACGACGCCGACCTCGCCGAGCACAACGAAACCGAGGAGCCCCTGCACTGTGAGGCCGGGCAATGCGCGATCGAGGGCCGCTGTGTACAGACTGGCGAGGCCAACACGGCCAATCCCTGTGAGGTCTGCGATCCGGACCGGGACGGTACCGACTGGAGCGCCAATCCCCTCGACATCGAATGCCGCGCCGCCAAGAACGACTGCGATGTGGCGGAAAAATGCGACGGCATCAGCCGCGCCTGCCCTGACGATCTGTTCCAGCCCGACAGCAGCGAGTGCGAGGATGGTGACGACTGCACCGTCGGCGACGCCTGCCAGTCGGGCGTCTGCATTCCCGGTTCGCTGCGGGACAGTGACGGCGACGGGCACGCAGATCAGATCTGCGGCGGTGACGACTGCAACGACGACGACGACGAGATCCACGCCGGGTTGATCGAGGACTTCCGCTCGCCCCTGTTATGTGAGGACGGCAAGGACAATGACTGCGACGATCTCGTTGACAGCGAGGAACCGTACTGCCCTCCGCTAAACGGCACCTGCCTGACCGAGCACTGGTGCTGGTCCAATCCCTCCCCGCAGGGAGCGAGCCTCCGTGGGATCTGGGGCAGCAGCTCCGACGACGTCTGGTTCGTCGGTGCCGGTGTGATCCTGCACTGGAACGGAGCCGAGCTGATCGGGGAGCAGGTGCAGGCCGAGCTGAACCGGGTCTGGGGTGCGGCGCCTGACGATCTCTGGGCGGTCGGCAAGCGGGGCGTGATCCTCCACAACACCGGCGCGGCATGGGAGGTGGAGTTCACCGGCTTCGACCTCGGGGATACCGAGCTTCACGGGGTCTGGGGGCTCTCGGCCGAGGACGTGTGGGTGGTGGGGGAGAACGGTACGATTCTGCATCGCTCGGGCGAGACCTGGATCGACGAGAGCACGGGGGAAGGTGAGCTGCTTCGCGACGTGGGTGGCGTTCCCGGCCAGGAGGCCTGGGCGGTCGGGGACGAGGTATTGTTACGCTGGGATGGCGACTCGCTCGTATGGCGGGATAACATGCCGGCGGATGTGTGTTCCGGTTTGCACACCTTGAAGCTCTACGATGTTGAAGCAACGGGCGAGTCACACGCGCTGGCTGTCGGTACATGCTCGGGTGGGATTGGATTCTCTTCTGCAATGCTGCTAGAGTTCGATGAGCATGTGCAGGAATGGAAGGTAGCCAGAGAGAGCGCTTCATGCACACAAGAAATACTTCACAATTCATACCTCGCGATATCATCCATCTCCACCAACGAGTACCGGATACTAACGGAATGCGACGCCAACGAGTCCGTACTGAACATAAAAAAGGTTGTTCCTATTCTACACCATTGGCGCAACGACGAACTGGCCATTGAAAAAGCAGCAGAAATGCCCGGGGATGCCGTATCCCTCTGGGCAACTCCTGACAACAGTTTTTGGCTCACGGGTCTGTACGGTTCGATCGAGTATTACGACCGCACTACCTGGAAATCTCTGATAGCCCCAAGTGAGCCCAGCAACGAAAATAGCGCCGACATAATTTCCTCAGGCATAGACACTGCGTGGTGCACAGCGTCATCGGAACATCTGTTGCGTTGGGATGGGCACTCTTGGAATGGCGAGCAGACTCCAATCTTTGGATCCACCTACACATTGAATCTCCACGGCATCTGGGGGACGGCGTCCGACGAAACCTACCTAGCTGGTACCGGTTGCCCTAGATTGGCGTGTATGACAAACGAACTTGAAGCCTTGCTGCTCCGCAGATCAACAAGCGGCTTCCGCGTGACAGCCGATCACTCGCATTTTCAACATCTCTGGACAGCAGATGCCTCTAACACCTGGGCCGTCGGCAAACGCGGCGCGATCTACAACTGGAACGGCGCGATCTGGCACCAGCACGACGCCGACACATTCGAAAATCTCAACCACGCCTGGGGCTCCGACGATGATCACGTTTGGGCTGTAGGAGCCGAGGGCACGATCCTGTTCTGGGACGGCAACGAGTGGACGCCACAGGACAGCGGCGTCGTCTCCAACCTCACCGCAGTCTGGGGAACGGACGAGCTCCACGTGTGGGCCGCGGACTCGTCGGGCGGTATCATCCACTTCGACGGCGATACCTGGCAGCAACAACGCCAGGCAGACGGGGGCTACATCAGAGAACTCTGGGGACTGGACGAGAACCGCGTCTTCGCGGTCGGCGCCAACGGCCTGATCCTGCGCTGGAAAGGCTTTCCGGACAACGCCTGGGTGCCGCAAAACAGCAACACCGACAAGGGCCTCGGGAGCATCTTCGGGCTCGACGAGGATCACGTCTGGGTCACTGGCGCCAATGGCGTCATCCTCAGGCACACACCTGGCTCGGACGACTGGACCGTCGAGACGAGCAATACCAACGAGTCCCTTCGGTCGCTGCACGGCGTGGTCGAGGACGTTGGCGGAAACCCAAAGTACACGGTGCTCGCCGTCGGCTATGGCGGCACGATCCGACAGTGGACCGAGGCCGAGTGGATCGACCCGGCCGTGGACGCGGGCTTCACCGCCCACCTGCAAGATGTCTGGGTCGCGGATCGGGAGCGCGCGTACGTGGTGGGCTACAACGGGTTCTCCGCGTACCTCAAGGACGGAACCTGGCAGGCGCTACCGACCGGCACCTCAGCTGCCCTGTACCAGATCACGGGCACGGACCGCGACCACGTGCTGGCCGCCGGCGGCGACCGCACCCTGCTCCGCTGGCTCGGCGACCAGTGGTCCCTGCAGAACAGCACCCCGCACCAGCAGTACAACGCGATCTGGGGGGCCGATGCGGACCACATCTGGGCCGTAGGCCAGAACGGGGCGATCCTCGCCTCAAACGGCCACACCTGGCTCCCCCAGCCGAGCCCGAGCGCCGAGCACCTCAACGCGGTGTGGGGCCGCAACACCGAGGACGTGTACATCGTCGGCGACGCCGGCACGCTGCTCCACCTCGACGCGGGAACCTGGGTCGCAGAGGACAACCCGGACCCGCAGCTCCGCAAGCTTCGCGGGGTGTGGGGCAACGACACGACGGCCTGGGCCGTAGGCGACGACGAGCTGATCCTGACCAAGACCGACGACCAGAGCTGGGCCCTTCGCGACGACGTGTTCGTCGGCGGGCTGAACCTGACCGACATCTGCGGCGTGGACAGCACCAAGCTGTGGGTCAGCGCGGCCGCACCCGACGACGGGAGCGGCGCGATCTACCACTGGAACGGCCTGTTCTGGGACCGCGAGCTGTTCCTGCTCGACGGGCTGGCGCCCAAGAGCCTGTGGTGCTCGGCCAGCGGCGACCGGGTCTTCGCGGCCGGCAACCGCATGTCCATCTTCGAGCGCAGGGAATAGCTCCGAGCCCCGCTCAGTCCCCGCCCGCCTCGCCCATCACCCTGCCCCCCAGCTCCAGCACCAGCGCCTCGACGGCCTCCCCGCTCACCGCGCTGATGCGGAAGAAGGGCAGCCCGCGTTCCCCGGCCAGCGCGGCCAGCCGCTCCACCGCGGCGCCGTCATGCGGCAGGTCGATCTTGCTCGCGGCCACGACCCGCGGCCGGGCGGCCAACTCGGCGTCGAAGGCGTGAAGCTCCTTCTCGACGGTCTCGAAGTCAGCCACCAGGTCGCGCTCCGCCTGGAGCGGCACCTCCACCAGGTGCAGCAGCAGCGAGCAGCGCTCCACGTGCCGCAGGAAGCGGTGGCCCAGGCCCGCGCCCTCGCTCGCGCCCTCGATCAGCCCGGGCACGTCGGCCACCACGAAGCTGTTGTGCTCGGGCAGCTCGACCACGCCGAGGTTGGGCACCAGCGTGGTGAAGGGATAGTCCGCGATCTTCGGCCGGGCCTTGGAGATGCGCGCGATCAGCGTGGACTTGCCCGCGTTGGGCAGCCCGATCACGCCCACGTCGGCGAGCAGCTTGAGCTCCAGGCGGATTCTCAGCTGCTCGCCCGGCGCGCCCGGCTCGGCGGTCTTGGGCGCCTGGCGCGAGGGCGTGACGAAGTGGCGGTTGCCCCGGCCGCCCCGACCGCCGCGGGCGACCACGAGCTCCTGACCCGCCTCGACCAGGTCGGCCAGCTGGTCGCCGCTCTGCAGCTCGAAGACCAGGGTGCCGGGCGGCACCGGGATGCGCACCGCCTCGCCGGCGCGACCGTGCATGTCCTTGCCCCGCCCGGGCTGGCCCTTCTCGGCGCGATAGCGCTTCTGATAGCGCAGGTCGAGCAGGGTGGAGCGGCGCGGATCAGCCACCAGCACCACGTCGCCGCCCCGACCGCCGTCGCCGCCGGAGGGCCCGCCGCGCGGCACGTACTTCTCCCGCCGGAAGGCGGCGCAGCCATCGCCGCCGGCGCCGGCGGCGACTTCGATGCTGACCTCGTCGACGAACTTCATCTCGGCGCCTTCGGCGCGTTCCTGGTTCCTCGTTCCTGGTTCCGGGTTTCTTGGCTCATGGAAACGGATCTGTACCACAGGCGGGCAGCGCGAACCAGCCCTGCCGCGCAGTCAGCTAAATGTAGTGGAAGCAAGAAACCAGGAACCAGGAACCAGGAACCAGGAACGCGAGCGGCTTCAGCCGCTCGCCGTCGGATTGACGTTGACCAGCTTGCGCTTGCGAGACTTGGTGAACTCCACCGTGCCGTCAACCAGGGCGAACAGGGTATAGTCCTTGCCCAGGCCCACGTTCTGGCCCGGGTGGATCCGGGTGCCGCACTGCCGCACGATGATGTTGCCGGCTCTCACGGGCTCGCCGCCGAAGCGCTTGACGCCGCGACGCTGCGAGTTGCTGTCGCGGCCGTTGCGCGAGCTGCCCTGCCCCTTCTTGTGTGCCATCTCTCGCGCCTCCCGCTATCCGTTGACGGACGTGATCTTCACGCGCGTCAGCTCCTGGCGATGGCCGGCCTTGCGGCGGTACCCCTTGCGACGCTTCATCTTGAACACGGTGACCTTGCGGCCGCGCTCGTGACCGAGGATCTCGGCCTCGACGCTGGCGCCCTGGACCATGGGCTGGCCGATCTGCACGCCGTCGTCCTTGGCCAGCAGCAGCACCTCGCCCATCTCCACCTTGCTCCCGGCATCGCCGGGCAGCCGGTTGACGGTGAACTCATCGCCCTCGGCCACCTTGATCTGCCGGCCGCCATGCTTGACAATCGCGTACATCGCCTCATCTCCGCACCGCGGAAACCCGCGGAGAACGAAGTATTTACGGCAAGCACCGGGGTCGTGTCAAGGGTTTTGTCAGCGCCAGCGTCAGGTAGAGCGGCTAAAGCCGCTCGTCTCTTGCGCGGCTTTGCCGCGCGTCATTGGTTGTTGGTCTGGCGGTCACGTGCAGTCAGCGCGCGGGCAGGAGAGAAATGCGAGACACCACAGCACTTCGAGACCCTGCCAGCCTCCGGCTGCCCCGGCCAACCGCCAGAACCAATAACCAACAACGGCGGGCCGCAGGCCCGCCTAGGACCTCATCGCCCGGAACCACTCGACGAAGCGAGCCAGCCCCCGCTCCAGCGGGAACCGGGGCTCGTACCCCAGCTCCTCCTTGGCCCGGGCGATGTCGGCGAAGGTGATCTCCACGTCGCCGGGCTGGCTCGGCCGCTGCTCGATCAGCGGCTCCTTGCCCAAAGCCTCCCCGATGGCCGCGATCAGGTCCTTCAGCGCGATGGTCTGCGAGCCGCCGAGGTTGTAGATCCGATACCCGCCGAGCCGGTCCAGCGCGGCCACCGTGCCCTGCACGATATCGTCGATGTGTGTGTAATCTCGCCTCGATGTGCCGTCCCCGAACATCGGGACCGGCTCGCCGTCCTCGATCAGCCGGCAGAACTTGTGGATCGCCATCTCGGGCCGCTGGCGCGAGCCGTACACGGTGAAGAAGCGCAGGCAGCTGATGTCCATCGCGTGCAGGTGGTGGTACGTATAACACAGCAGCTCGCCGGCCTTCTTGGTCGCGGCGTACGGCGAGATCGGGTTGTCCACGGGATCGGTCTCGCAGAAGGGGCCCTGGCGGCGGTTGCCGTACACGCTGGAGGACGAGGCAAAGGCGAACTTGCTCGGCCCGAAGCGGCGGCAGGCCTCGAGCAGGTTCAGCGTGCCCTCGATGTTGACCTGCTGGTACAGCAGGGGTTGCTGGATGCTCGGCCGCACCCCGGCCCAGGCCGCGAGGTGCACCACGCCGTGGAAGTCGCCCTCCTCGAACAGGGCCAGCATCCGCTCCCGGTCGGTGATGTCGGCCTCGACCAGGGTGAAGCAGTCGTCGGCCCGGCAGCGGTGCAGGTTGGCCCGCTTGATCGCCGGGTCGTAGAAGGGGTTGAAGTTGTCCAGGCCGACCACGCTGTCGCCCCGGGCGAGCAGGGCCTCGCACAGGTGGCTGCCGATGAATCCGGCCGCGCCGGTGACCATGATCCGCATAGCTCCTCCGCCTTTGGCGGGTGTCTGGTGTCTGGTGTCTGGTGCCTGGTTGTCAGCGCCCCGGGGAGCGGCACCAGACACCAGACACCAGACACCCGCGCGGCGCTAGCCGCGCGCGCCGCTAGGCGCGCCGCCTTCCGATGCCCGAGTACTCGAAGCCCAGCTCGGCCATCCGCGCCGGGTCGTACAGGTTGCGGCCGTCGAAGATCACGGGCGAGCGCATCAGGCTCTTCATTCTCTCGAAGTCGGGCCGGCGGAACTCGTTCCACTCGGTGACCACCACCAGCGCGTCCGCGTCCTTGAGGCAGTGGTACCCGACCTTGCACAGCAGGATCCGATCGCCGAAGATCCGCTCCGCGCTGGCCATGGCCTCGGGGTCGTAGGCCAGCACCTCGGCCCCGCGGTCGAGCAGGCCCTCGATCACGGCGACCGACGGCGCCTCGCGCATGTCATCGGTGCGCGGCTTGAAGGCCAGGCCCCAGACCGCGATGCGCTTGCCCTTCAGATCCTCGCCGAAGCGGGCCACCGCCTTGTCCACCAGCCGCCGCTTCTGCCGCTCGTTGACCGAGTCCACCGCGGAGAGGATCTCCAGGGTCCGGCCGTGCTCCTCGGCGGTGCGCAGCAGGGCGCGCACGTCCTTGGGGAAGCACGAGCCGCCGTACCCGGCGCCCGGGAAGAGGAAGGCGTACCCGATGCGGCGGTCCGCGCCCATGCCCTTGCGCACCAGGGCCACGTCCGCGCCGGCCGCCTCGCAGAGGTTGGCCAGGTCGTTCATGAAGCTGATCCGCGTGGCCAGCATGGCGTTGGCCGCGTACTTGGTCATCTCGGCCGAGCGCACGTCCATGAACAGGATCGGGTTCTCGGTGCGCACGAAGGGCGCGTACAGATCGGCCAGGGCGTTGCGGATCTCGGGGCTGTCCGCGCCGATCACGATCCGGTCCGGCTTCATGAAATCGTTGACCGCGTCGCCCTCCTTGAGGAACTCGGGGTTGCTCACCACATCGAAGGGGTGCTCGGTCAGCGGCTCGATCTCCTCGCGGATCCTGTCCGCGGTGCCCACGGGCACGGTGCTCTTGGTGACGATGATCTTGTGGCCGTCCATGTTCTCGCCGATGACGCGGGCCACGGCGAGCACGTGCTGCAGATCGGCCGAGCCGTCCTCGCCCTGGGGCGTGCCCACGGCGATGATGATGATCTCGGCGAAGCGCACGCCCTCGGCCACGTTGGTCGAGAACAGCAACCGGCCCTCGCGCACGTTGCGCCGGATCAGGTCGGCCAGGCCGGGCTCGTAGAAGGGCACATCGCCGTCCTTGAGCGTGGCGATCTTCTGCGAGTCCACGTCGAGACAGCGGACCTCGTGGCCGGTCTCGGCAAAGCCGGTGCCCACGACCAGCCCGACGTACCCGGTGCCGATGACTGCGATCTGCATCGAGCCTCCTCCTTCTGCCAGGGCGCGGAGGATAGGGCGGCGGGGGCGGGGGTGTCAAGAAGAGCGCGTCCGCACTACCAAGGCCCGATTGACGACCACACCCCGGAGCGGTACAGTAATCCCCACGAGCTGCAACGATCGCAACAGGAGGCACACCGTGGACCTGGAGCGTCAGATCGCCCGGATCTTCGAGCCGGTCAAGCCCGAGCGGGTGATCCTCTTCGGCTCGCACGCCAGGGGCGATGCCGACGAGTGGAGCGACGTGGACCTGATCGTGGTGTACCGGACGAAGCGCCGCTTCCTCGACCGCCTCGAGGAGCTGTACCGGCTGTGGCACCTGCCGATCGGCGTGGACATCCTGGCGTACACGCCCGAGGAGTTCACGCGCATGCTCGAGGAGTCGGCCTTCGTGGCAGAGGCCGCGGCCACGGGAAAGGTGATCGTTGAAGCTGCCTGAACAAGATGCGGCACGGTGGCTGGCCCAGGCCACGGATGATCTTTGTTTCGCCGAGTGGTTGCTCGAGGAAAACCGCTTCTTCGACAAGGGCTGCTTCATCGCCCAGCAGGCGGCCGAGAAGGCGCTCAAGGCCTGCCTCTACGGCCAGGGCGCGCGGACGGTCCTGGGACACTCCGTGCTCGAGCTGCTCGAGCGGCTCGTCTCCCGGTTCCGGGATCTCGCGAAGCTGAAGGACGACGCCAGGCTGCTCGACCGCTTCTACATCCCCACGCGATACCCCAACGGCCTGCCGGGCGGAGCCCCCTTCGAGGCCTTTGTGCGGGACGACCTGGAGCAGGCGATCAGCATGGCCTCGCGGATCGTCGGGGCCGCCGGCCAGATCCTCGGCCGCAAGCCGTAGGGCGCCCGGGGTGCCTGGCTGAACCAGGGGGAGTTGAAAGTCGAAAGTCGAAAGTCGAAGGTAGCGGCAGGCTCGGAACCGCCGACTTCGACTTTCAACTTTCAACTTTCGACTTTCGCCCCCCCCCCATGGTACCCTCCCCCCCATGTGCGGCATCGCAGGCATCGTGCCCCGGGATCCCGGCCAGCGGCCCGACCGGGGCCAGCTGCAACGGATGGTCGAGGCCCTGGCCCGACGCGGGCCGGACGCGCAGCGGATCGCGGTGACGTCCGGCTTCGGCCTGGCCGTGTGCCGGCTGGCGATCACCGAGATCGAGGCCGGCCGGCAGCCGGCGAGCGTGGCCCGCGGCGCGCTGCGCGCCGCGCTCAACGGGCAGATCTACAACTACCAGGAGCTGCGCCGCGATCTCTCGCGGCAGGGCCAGCGCTTCACCTCCGGCGCCGAGGTCGAGGTATTGGCCCGCGGCTTCCGCCTTCACGGCGAGCGGCTGCCAGAGCTGCTCGATGGCATGTACAGCCTGGCCGTCTGGGACGGCGCCGCCCAACGCCTGCTGCTGGCCCGCGACCCAGCGGGCCAGAAGCCGCTGTACTACGCCGAGCTGCCCGAGGCCCTGCTCTTCGCCTCCGAGCCCAAGGCCCTGCTCGCCCACCCCGAGGTCTCGCGCGACCTGGATCCGCTGGCCGTGCAGCAGTACCTGCTCCACGACTACGTACCCGCACCGCGCACGATCTACGCGGCGATCCGCAAGCTCGAGCCGGGCGAGGCCCGGGTTTACGAGGGGGCCCGCTTCGCGGGTTCCAGGTTCCTGGTTCCTGGTTCCTGGTTTGGAGCGCCACAGGGTACCAAGAAACCTGGAACCCGCGCGGCGCCAGCCGCGCGCGAGCTGCTCCGGCTGCTCGAGAATGCCGTGCGCAAGCGCACCCCCACCGAGGTCCCGTATTGCGTGCAGCTCTCCGGCGGCCTGGACTCGTCGCTGGTGGCCGCGCTGCTGGCGCGCAACTCCCCGGCGCCGGTCAGCAGCTTCTCGATCGGCTTCGACGACCCGAGCTACGACGAGAGCCGGTACGCCCGGCTGGCGGCCGAGGCCATTGGCAGCCGCCACCACGAGACCCGGCTGACCCCGGACCGCATGCTCGAGCTGGTGCCCGAGGTCTTCGGGTACCTCGACGAGCCGCTGGCCGATCCCTCGGCCGTGCCCACGTACCTGCTGGCCCGGACCATGCGCGGCCAGGACTTCCCCGTGACCCTGGCCGGCGACGGCGGGGACGAGCTGTGGGCCGGGTACGAGACCTTCCAGGTGGAGCCCGTGGCCCGGGCGCTGGCGCACACGCCGGGCGCGGTCCGCCAGGGCCTGGTGCGGGCGGCCCTGGCCCTGCCCGTGCCCGAGGGCAACATGCCGCTGGCCATGCTGGCCTCGCGCTTCGTGGCCGGCCTGGGCCTGCCCGCGGCCCGGCGGCACCAGGTCTGGCTCAGCTCGGCCGGGCCGGACCTGCAGCAGGAGCTCCTGGCCGCGCCCGCCGACGCTGAATCGGGCTCGCTGTTCGAGGCCGCGGACCGGGCCTGGGCCGCCAGCCAGGGCCGCCCGCACCTGGAGCGGCTGCTCGCGCTGTACTTCCGGCTCTACCTCGGCGACGGCGTGCTGGCCAAGGCCGACCGGATGTCCATGGCGCATGCGGTCGAGGTGCGCGCGCCCTTCCTCGACCGCGAGGTGATCGCCTTCTCCCGCCAGGTGGCGGCGCGGCACAAGCTGCGGCTGGGCCAGACCAAGGTGCTGCTCAAGCAGGCGGCCAGCCAGCTGCTCCCGCCCGCGATCTCGCGCCGGCCCAAGAAGGGCTTTGGCATGCCCGTGTCCGCCTGGCTGCGGGGGCCCTTGCGGCCCGAGGCTTGCCGCGTCCTGGAGCCGGGGCGGCTGGCCCGCCAGGGACTGTTCCGGCCCGGGCCGGTGCAGCGGCTGCTCGGGGAGCACCTCGCGGGCCGGCGCGACCACCGCAAGGCGCTGTGGGCCCTGCTGGCCTTCCAGTGGTGGCACGAGAGCTGGGCCTGAATCCCCCTCGCGCGTACCCGCGCGCGTTCTATCCACCCACGCGTAGCCCGCGAATATTCTTGACACGCGCGCGAGCGAAACATCATAATGCCCGTCTGCGTTTGGATTCTAAACGCACCCCGGATCCGGGGGCAGGGGAGTTCGAGGGACGATGTCTGCCAGCGGCGACGAGCTCCAGCACCTGTCGATCCTCGACGTGCTCGAGCGCAGCGAGCAGACCAGCCAGCGCGCGATCGCGGCGGCCACGGGCATCAACCTGGCCAAGGTCAACTTCTGCCTGAAGAAGCTGATCGACAAGGGCCACGTAAAGCTGCGCAACGTCTCGCAGAATACCAACAAGCTGAAGTACCTCTACATCATCACCCCGGCCGGGCTGACCGAGAAGAGCCGGCTGACGATCCGCTTCCTCAAGCGCACCGTGGAGACGTACAACCGCGCCGAGGCCAAGATCCACGACAACTTCCGCGCCATGCGCGAGCAGGGCATCCGCCGGCTGGCCCTGGTGGGCTGCGGTGACCTGGCCGAGATCCTGATCCGCCTGCTGGAGCAAGACGAGTGGATGACCCTGGTCGGGATCTTCGCGCGGGAGGGCGGCAACGGCTCGGTGCTGGGCTACCTGCTCGAGCCCTGCGCCCGGCTGACCGAGTTCGAGTTCGACCGGGTGCTGCTGATCGAGTCCGAGCAGTTCGATTCGGATCTGGCCTTTCTCGAAGAGCAGGGAGTGGGCCGGGAGAGAATATGGCTCCTCGGCTGAGCTGAGGGGCGCTCGCGTGGCGGTGTCGCCGAGGCGGTAACACCGGCGCGTGAGATTGTAACACCCTGTCGGTTCGGGGGTTTAGACGATCCCCATGTAACCGAGAGGGGCGGAGCGCGCCCTGCCAGCCACATGCACCGCATCTGCTTCGTTATCGCGCCGCGACGACCCTCGACGTAGGCGTGCTACGCCCTCGGCCCGCCGCGGCGCTCTGGCCTCGCATCTGCAGCACATGTGACCGGCAGGCTTGAACCGGAATGGCACCGAATCCAAAGTGGTACGCGGTGGGCACCCGATCGCGCCACGAGCAGGTCGCGGCCGACGAACTGGCGCCGCGGGTCGGCGAGGTGTTCCTGCCGCGAACCAAGGCGCTGTCCCGGCGCAAGGACCGGCGCAAGATCTACAACAAGGTGCTCTTCCCGGGCTACCTCTTCGTGCGCTCGCCGATGACCCGCGAGGACCGGGTGGCGATCCTGCGGGCCCTTGGCGTGGCGCGCATCCTGGGCAACGAGCACGGGCCGTACCCCTGCGCGGATCACGAGATCGAGTCGATCCGCATCCTGGTCAGCGCGGAGGCGGCCCTGTCGCCCGTGCCCTGTCTGCGCAAGGGCCAGCTGGTGATGGTGATGGAGGGTCCCTTCCAGGGCGTGATCGGGCGGGTCGCCCGGTCGTCAGACGGGCGCCAGCGGATCGTCTGCAGCATCGACCTGCTCGGCCGCGCCGTGGCCGCGCACCTGGAGCGCGCCGCGGTCGAGGCCCTGCCCGATGATCCGCGGATCCTGCCCGACGCGATGAGTTGAACCGGTCCATCAGCGGCCGGATATTTAAAAACTCCTGATGAGAGGAGCATCATGATGATGGACGATCGTGAGATGAACCGTCCGGCTTCCGAGAGCGACGAAGGCGAGGGGGAGGAGCGGCGCGACCTGTCGTACAACGTGGTCGGGGCAGCGATCGAGGTGCACAACTCGATCGGCCCCGGCTTTGACGAGGCCACGTACAAGAAGGCCGTGGCCGAGGAATTCAAGAGCCGTGAGCTCGAGGCCCAATTCGACGTGACCGTGCCCGTGATGTTCAAGGGCGTGGAGGTGAGCCAGAAGACCCTGGACTGCGTGGTCGAGGATCAGCTGGTGCTGGAGTTCGCGGCCGAGGAGCGGCTGAGCCCGGAGCGCAAGTCGCGGGCCATGCTCTACCTCCGGGGCATCGAGTTGGAGCAGGGCGTGCTGCTCAACTTCGGCGGCAACCGGCTGGAGTTCGTGAGGGTGCCGCATCAGCGGAGGCGGAGGGATGAGGAGTAGAAGAGCGCGGCCGAGCATGGCTCCGCCGCGCGTTGTTAGTCATTAGTCTTTGGTTTCTTGACGCCAAGGAACCAATAACCAGCAACGCGCGGCAACGCCGCGCAAGAAACGCGCGGCGCAGCCGCGCCAAACGCACACCGAGGTACCAATCTTGCGTATTCTAATCACCGGCGGCTGCGGCTTCATCGGCACCAACCTGGTGCGCCAGATCCTGGCGGAGCACCCGGACGACGAGGTGACCAACCTCGACGCGCTGACCTATGCCGGCAACCTGCGCAACCTCGAGGATCTGGCCGGCGAGCCGCGCTACACCTTCGTGCGCGGCGACGTGGCCGATCCCGAGGACGTGAAGCGCGCCTTGGCCGCGGGACGGCCCGACGCGATCATGCATCTCGCGGCCGAGTCGCACGTGGACCGCTCGATCGACGACGCCGCGCCCTTCATCCGCACCAACGTGCAGGGCACCCAGGTGCTGCTCGACGCGGCGCTGCGCGCCGAGGTCCAGCGCTTCCTCCAGGTGTCCACCGACGAGGTGTACGGCTCGCTGGGCGAGACCGGGCTCTTCACCGAGGACACGCCGCTGAAGCCGAACAGCCCGTACTCGGCGAGCAAGGCCTCGGCCGATCTGCTGGTCCGCGCGTACCACGAGACCTACGGGATGAGCACGCTGATCACCCGCTGCTCGAACAACTACGGGCCGTACCAGTTCCCGGAGAAGTTCCTGCCGCTGTTCATCACCAACTGCTTCGAGCGCCAGGAGCTGCCGCTGTACGGCGACGGCAAGAATGTGCGCGACTGGATCCACGTGCGCGATCACTGCCGCGCGCTGGACCGGGTGCTGCGCGACGGCCGGCCCGGCGAGGTGTACAACGTCGGCGGCGACTGCGAGCGGACCAACCTGGAGCTGGCCCGGGCGATCTGCCGGGCCACGGGCGTGCCCGAGACGAAGATCAAGCCGGTCACGGACCGGCCCGGTCACGACCGGCGCTACGCCATCGATTCGAGCAAGATCCAGCGCGAGCTGGGCTGGACGCCGGGCCCGGGCATCGACGAGGACCTGCCCGAGCTGGTGCAGTGGTACCGCGACAACGAGTCGTGGTGGCGGGAGATCAAGAGCGGCGAGTACCGCGATTACTACGAGAAGATGTATGGAGACCGGTAGCATGGCAAGCAAGACGAAGTACGTGGCCCCCAGCAAGGAGCGGATCGACGGTGTCAAGGTCAAGCCGCTGCGCGTGATCCCGGACGAGCGCGGCCGCCTGGGCGAGATCCTGCGCAACGACGACGAGCTGTTCGACAAGTTCGGGCAGGTCTACTTCACCACCACGTACCCCGGCGTGGTCAAGGCCTGGCACTATCACCGGCGGCAGACCGACAACATGGTCTGCATCAAGGGCATGCTCAAGCTCGCGCTGTACGACGACCGCGAGGGCAGCCCCACCCGCGGGATGATCAACCAGTTCTTCTTCGGCGAGCACAACCCGCTGCTGGTCCAGATCCCGTCGGGTGTGTACCACGGCTGGATGTGCGTCTCCGACTGCGAGGCGTACGTGGTCAACATCCCCACCGAGACGTACAGCTACGACGACCCGGACGAGTTCCGCGCCCCGGCGCACGGCGGGGAGATTCCGTACGAGTGGGAAAGGAAGGATGGGTAGGAGGAGCGCGGCGCTTTCCCGCCGCGCGTTATTGGTTTTTGGTCTGGCGGTTTGTCTGGTGCAGATTCGGCGCTCATGAAGCGTTTCGAGACCGCGCGGTGTCCCGACCTCCTGTCAGGCCCCGAATCACCGACGCGCAACCGCCAAGACCAATAACCAACAACCAATAACTACCAACCCCTAACCCCGGAGCCCCCATGCCCCCCACCGCCCCCTTGATCCACGACACCGCCCGCGTCGACGAAGGCGCCGAGATCGGCGCGGGCACCAGGATCTGGCACTTCTGCCACGTGATGCCCGGCGCAAAACTCGGCAAGGGCTGCAACCTGGGCCAGAACGTGTTCGTCGGCCGCGACGTGGCGATCGGCGACGGCTGCAAGATCCAGAACAACGTCTCGGTGTACGAGAAGGTGATCCTCGGCGACCACGTGTTCTGCGGTCCGTCGATGGTGTTCACCAACGTGCTCACCCCGCGGGCCCACGTGGAGCGCAAGGACGAGTTCGGCGTCACCCGCGTGGGCAAGGGCGCGACCCTGGGCGCCAACTGCACCATCGTCTGCGGCAACGACATCGGCGCGTACGCCACGATCGGCGCCGGCGCGGTGGTGAGCAAGACGGTCAAGCCGCACGCGCTGGTGGTCGGCGTGCCGGCCCGCCAGATCGGCTGGGTCTGCCGCTGCGGCGAGAGGCTGAGCTTCGAGGGCGAGGAGGCGGTGTGCGGGAGGTGTGGGGATCGGTACCGTGAAGACGGTGAAGCGCTGAAGAGGATCCCGTGAGTGTTGTTGGTTATTGGTTATTGGTCTTGGCGGTTGCGCGTCGGCGATCCGGGGCCTGACAGGAGACCGAACCGCCGCGCAGTCTCGAAACGCTTCATGAGCACCGAATCTGCACCAGACAAACCGCCAGACCAAAAACCAATAACGCGCGGCGCGAAAGCGCCGCGCCGATCCAAAAACCAATAACGCGCGGCGCGAAAGCGCCGCGCCGATCCAAAAACCAATAACGCGCGGCGCGAAAGCGCCGCGCCGATCCAAAAACCAATAACGCGCGGCGCGAGAGCGCCGCGCCCGGTGAAACCATGAGCCCGCCCGTATCCACCAACAAGCGCATCCGCAAGTTCGCCGTCACCATGGCCGTCGCCTTCTCGATCCTGGGCGCGCTGGTCTTCTTCTACTTCGAGAAGCAGACGGCGGGGTACGTGATGTGGGGCATGGCCGGCGGGATGCTGGTGCTGGGCCTGCCGTACCCGCCCCTGCTGTGGCCGATCGAGCGCGGCTGGTACTACTTCGCCTTTGCCCTGGGCTGGATCAACATGCGGATCCTGCTCTCCGCCGTGTTCTACGTGCTGTTCGTGCCGGTGGGATTGTTCATGAAGCTGATCGGCCGCGACCCGCTGGATCGCAAGATCGACAGGAGCGCGGAGACGTACTGGAAGGAGCGGGAGCAGGCGCCGGCGGATCCGGAGAGCTACGAGAGGCAGTATTGAGCGGGCCTGCGGCCCGCGTCATCGGTCATTAGTCGTTGGTTTCTTGCGGCAAGAAACCAAGAACCAATAACCAACAACGCGCGGCGCGGCAGCGCCGCGCCTCCCCCGCACCCAGGTAACCCAATGAGCATCACCAAAGGCATCATCCTCGCCGGCGGCGCCGGCACGCGGCTGTACCCGCTGACCCGGATCGCGAGCAAGCAGCTCCAGCCGGTGTACAACAAGCCGATGATCTACTACCCCCTGGCCACGATGATGCTGCTCGGCATCGAGGAGTTCCTGGTGATCTCCACGCCCGAGGACACGCCGCGCTTCGAGGAGCTGCTCGGCGACGGGGCGCGGCTGGGCCTGCGCATCGAGTACCGGGTGCAGCCCGAGCCCAAGGGCATTGCCCAGGCCTTCCTCGTGGGCGCGGACTTCGTGGGCCGGGATCCGGTGGCGCTGATCCTGGGCGACAACGTGTTCTACGGCAAGCTGAACCTGATGCGCGAGGCCGCGACCGGCTTCGCCTCCGGCGCCGTGGTCTTCGGCTACCCGGTCAGCGACCCGGAGCGGTACGGCGTGGTCGAGTTCGACGCCGCGGGCAAGGCGGTGAGCCTCGAGGAGAAACCGCGCCAGCCGAGATCGCGCTTTGCCGTGCCCGGGCTGTACTGCTACGACGGCACCGTGGTCGAGCGGACCCGCGGGCTGCAGCCCTCGGCGCGCGGCGAGCTGGAGATCACCGACCTCAACCGGGCGTACATGGACGACGGCGCGCTGCAGGTGATCCCGCTGGGCCGCGGCCTGGCCTGGCTCGACACGGGCACCCACGAGAGCCTGCTCGACGCCAGCAACTTCATCGCCGCGGTGGAGATGCGCCAGGGCATGATGGTCAGCTGCATCGAGGAGATCGCGATCCGCATGGGCCGCATCCCGGACCAGGCCGCCTTCGAGACGCTGATCGCGCCCGTGCTCCCCGGACCGTACCGCGATTACGTGGAGTCGATCTGGCAGGAAGGTCTATGAGTTTCTGGTTCCTGGTTCGAGGTTCGAGGGCGCCGAGGAGCCGGAAGCAAGAAACCAATAACCAATAACCAATAACCAATAACCAATAACCAATAACCAATAACCAATAACCAATAACCAATAACCAATAACCAACAACCAATCATGAACAAGCACGCCAAAGTGTACATCGCCGGCCACACCGGCCTCGTGGGCTCGTCGATCGTGCGGCGGCTGGAGCGCGGGGGCTTCGACAACCTGGTGTTCCGCCGCGAGCGCGAGCTGGACCTCACCGACGCGGCCGCCACGCAGGCCTTCTTCGAGGCCGAGCAGCCGGAGTACGTGCTGCTCGCCGCGGCCAAGGTGGGCGGGATCCAGGCCAACGACACGTACCCGGCCGACTTCATCCGCATCAACACCCTGATCCAGATCAACGTGATCCACGCGGCCTTCAGCCACGGGGTGAAGAAGCTGCTGTTCCTCGGCAGCTCGTGCATCTACCCCAAGCTCGCGCCCCAGCCGATGCGGGAGGAGCACCTGCTGACCGGCAAGCTGGAGCCGACCAACGACGCGTACGCCATCGCCAAGATCTCGGGCATCCTCGCCTGCAAGAGCTACAACCGCCAGCACGGCACCAACTTCATCGCCGCGATGCCGACCAACCTGTACGGCCCGGGCGACAACTTCGACCTGGAGACGAGCCACGTGCTGCCGGCCCTGATCCGCAGATTCCACGAGGCGCACGAGCAGGGCGCGCCCGCGGTGGAGCTGTGGGGCACGGGCGCGCCCCGGCGCGAGTTCCTGTTCGTCGACGACCTGGCCGACGCGCTGGTGTTCCTGATGCAGAACTTCGACGCGTCCCGGGAAGACCCGGACGACCTGTTCCTCAACATCGGCGTGGGCCAGGACTCGACCATCGCCGAGCTGGCCGCGGTGGTGGCGCGGGCGGTGGGGTTTAAGGGCGAGATCACGTGGAACCCGGAGATGCCCGACGGCACGCCGCAAAAGCTGCTCGACGTGAGCCGGCTGCATGCGCTGGGCTGGAAGGCCCGCACCTCGCTGGAGGACGGGATTCGCAAGACGCACGAGTGGTACAAGGAGCACGCGGTATGAGCGGCTGCACGATCTGGTTCTCCGGCCTGTCCGGCGCGGGCAAGACCACCTGCTCCTCGCTGGTGGACAGGCTCCTCGCCGAGCGCGGCCTTCCGCACGAGCTGCTCGACGGCGACGTCATCCGCACCAACCTGTCCAAGGGCCTGAGCTTCTCCCGCGAGGACCGCGACACCAACATCCGGCGCATCGCCTTTGTCTGCGATCTGCTGACCCGCCACGGCGTGTTCGTCTGCGCGGCCGCGATCTCGCCGTACCGCGAGGTGCGCCAGGAGACGCGGGAGATGATCGGCGACTTCGTGATGGTGCACTGCGACGCCCCGCTCGAGGTGCTCGAGGAGCGGGACGTCAAGGGCCTGTACAAGAAGGCCCGCGAGGGCAAGATCAAGCACTTCACCGGCATCGACGATCCGTACGAGCTGCCAGTCAACCCCGAGGTGGTGGTGCGCTCGGACGGCTCCGAGACCGCGGAGCAGAGCGCGGCCAAGGTGATCCGCACGCTGGAGCTCCTCGGCCACCTCGAGCCGGCGGCCGGGCTGCCGTTGAAGGACGGGGCCGAGGAGGAGATCCGCGAGCGGCTGGAGCGGATCGGGGCTGGAGCGCAGCGCTGATGCGCTGCGCGTTGTTGGTTATTGGTCTTGAGTCGGGGCGGTTGCGAGCTGGTGATTCGTGGGCCTGACAGGAGCTCGAACGACCGCGATGGCTCGAAACGCTGCATGAGCATCGAAATTGCACGACTCAAACCGCCAGACCAACAACCAACAACGCGCGGCGCGCCAGCGCCGCGCCATGCCGCGCCAGCGCCGCGCCATGCCGCGCCAGCGCCGCGTCCTGCTCCTCTCCTCCCGCTTCACGCCCTTCGACACGCCGGCGGCCCGCCGCGCGCTCGGGCTCTACCGCCACCTGCCGGACCACGGCTGGGAGCCGTGGGTGCTGACCGCGGACCCGCACCGGATATGGAACCCGTACCCGCATCGACCCTCGGACCGCAGCGCGTACGATCCGTCCCGGGTCCGGCGTACCGGCTTCGGCCTGGCCTGGCACTGGGCGAGCCGGCTGCTGTACCGCGGCACCCGGGCCGCGGGCCGGGCGCTGGCCGCGCCCACGCTGCTCCGCGGGGCCGAGCTGTTCCGCTTCCCGGACGCGGAGCTGGGCTGGCTGCCGTACGCCGCGGCCGAGGCGCTGCGCCTGGCCCGCGAGAGACCCTTCGATGCGATCGTCAGCACCTCGCCGCCGCCCACCGCGCACCTGGCGGCCCGGGCGATCCAGGCCCTGCTCGGCGGGCGGCCGCGATGGATCGCGGACTATCGCGATCCCTGGTCCCAGGACGAGACCCGGGTGGTCAGCGATCCTCCGCTGGGCCTGGACGCGCTCCTGGAGCGCCGGGTGGTGGCGGGCGCGGACGCGATCAGCGCGGTCTCTCCCCTGTACGCGGACAAGCTCTCGCGCCTGCACGGACGCGACGCGGTGGCCGTGATCCCCAACGGGTACGACCCGGACGACTTCGCCGGCCTGGCGCCGCGGCCGCGCGCGGACCGGCTGGTGATCACCCATGCCGGCACCAACTACCCCGGGTTCCAGGATCCGCTGCCCGTGCTGCGGGCCGTGGCCGCGCTGATCCGCGAGGGCGAGGTCGACCCGCAGCGGATCGCGATCCGCTTCATCGGCTGGCAGTTCGAGGTGGATGCGCTGCGCAGCCAGGTGGCGGCGCTCGGCCTCGAGGCGCAGGCGCGGATCGAGCCGCGCCGGCCGAGGCACGAGCTGCTGCCCGCGCTGGCCGAATCGTCCGTGCTGTGGGCCCTGGGCTTCACCGAGGGCCGCGACCCGGGGACGGTGCCGACCAAGGTGTACGAGTACATGGGCTGCCAGCGCTTCGTGCTGGCCACGGGCGCAGGCCCTGACTCTGACCTGGCGCGGGTGCTCGAGGAGACCGGCGCGGGCGCCTGCGTCGAGGGCCGGGATCAGGACGAGATGACGCGGACGATCCAGGCGCTGTACCGGCGCTTCCTCGGCCAGGGGCCCGAGGCCTTTGTGCTCGATCCGCGGCGCAGCGAGCGCTTCACCCAGCAGAACACGGCGCGGCTGATGGCCGGGCTGCTCCACGGAGCGTACCCCTGAGAATCCGCGACGAGTTCCTCGTCTTCGGCCGGCCCCGGATCGAGGAGGCCGAGATCGAGGAGGTGGTGGCCACGCTGCGCTCGGGCTGGATCGGCACGGGGCCGCGCACCGCGCGCTTCGAGGAGCGCTTTGCCGAGCTCAAGGGCAGCCCGCACGCGGTGGCGGTCAGCTCGGGCACGGCCGCGCTGCACCTCTCCTGCCTGGTCGCGGGCCTGGGCCGGGGCGACGAGGTGATCGTCCCGGCGATGACCTTCTGCGCCACGGCCAACGCGGTGCTGCACGCCGGGGCCCTGCCCGTGCTGGCCGACTGCGAGGCCGCGAGCGGCAACGTCGATCCCGAGGCGGTCGAGCGCGCGATCACGCCGCGCACCCGGGCGATCCTGCCCGTGCACCTGGCGGGCCGGCCCTGCGAGATGGACGCGATCCTCGACCTCGCCCGCAGGCACGGGCTGAAGGTGATCGAGGACGCGGCCCACGCGATCGAGACCGAGTATCGCGGCCGGCCGGCCGGCACCCTGGGCGATCTGGGCTGCTTCAGCTTCTACGTGACCAAGAACCTGATCACGGGCGAGGGCGGGATGGTCGTGACCGACGACGGCGAGGCGGCCGCACGGATCAAGATCATGGCCCTGCACGGCCTGTCCGCGGACGCCTGGCAGCGCTACTCGGACGAGGGGTACAAGCACTACCTCGTCACCGAATGCGGCTTCAAGAGCAACCTCACCGACCTGCAGGCCGCGCTGGGCCTGCACCAGCTCGAGCGGCTCGAGCAGAGCTGGGAGCGGCGGCGGGCGATCTGGGAGCACTACCAGCAGGCCCTGGCCGACCTGCCGCTGGGCCGGCCACCGGCGCCGGCCGCGGACACGCGCCACGCCTTCCACCTGTACCCGGTGCTCGTCGATCCCGACGCGGCCGGCCTGACCCGCGACCGCTTCATCGAGGCGATGACCGAGCGCAAGATCGGCGTGGGCGTGCACTTCATGGCCCTGCCCGAGCACCCGTACTACCGGCAGCACCTGGGCTGGAAGCCCGAGGACACCCCGACGGCCACGCGCATCGGCCGCCAGACCGTGAGCCTGCCGCTCTCGCCGGGCTTGAGCGACGAGGACGTGGAAGACGTGATCGAGGCGGTGCGGGACGTGGTTCACGGCGAGGGGCGCTGATCCCTCCCCCCGCCCCCCGTTCCGGAGCGGGGAGGGGGAGAGGGCACCCAAGACGAAGAGGAGCATGCACGCTGCGCCAGAAACCCGGAACCCGGAACCAGGAACCAGGAACCCGCCACGGGCCCTGGGTCGCCCACGTGGTCGACCACTACCTGTACCACACCGGCACCTGGATCTACTCCCAGCTGTGCAACCTGCAGTCCTGGCAGGCCCTGGTACTCTGCCGCGACACGATGAACCTCGAGGATTTCCCCTGGCCGCACATCTGCTCGCTCGACCGGCTGTTCGCGCCGCGCGCCTGGCTCAACAGGGCCGCGAACCGCGGGCTGGGATGCTACCCCGATCATCTCCTGGCCGCACGCCGCCGCGGGGTGCGCCTGCTCCACGCGCACTTCGGCCCGCACGGCGTGGACAGCCTGACCCTGGCCCGCTGGCTCGGGGTGCCGCTGATCACCAACTTCTACGGCTTCGACGTGAGCCTGCTCCCGCGCCAGCCCGGCTGGCAGGAGCGCTACGATCGCCTGTTCGGGCAGGGCGCGCTGTTCCTGGTCGAGGGCCCGCACATGCGGGCCCAGGTGATCGGCCTCGGCTGTCCGCCGGGCAAGGTGCGGGTGCGGCGGCTGGGCATCGACCCGCAGCGCTTCCGCTTCCAGGAGCGCCGGCCGCAGGACCGGGGCGAGCCGGTGCGCGTGCTGGTCGTGGGCACCTTCACCGAGAAGAAGGGGATTCCCGATGCGCTGCGCGCCCTGGCCGCGGCGCGCCGGCAAGGCGCGGCCCTGCGCATGACCCTGGTCGGCGACGCCTCGGGCCCGGCCGGCGACCCGGCGATCGCGGCCGAGGTGGAGCGCCTGATCGCGGAGCTGGACCTGGGCCAGGTGGTGACCCGCACCGGCGCGATCCCGCACGAGCGGCTGATCGAGGAGTACCACCGGCATCAGCTGATGCTGGCGCCCAGCGTGCAGGCCGCCTCCGGGGACAACGAGGGCGGCGCGCCGGTGACCATCACCGAGGCCGCGGCCACGGGCCTGCCCGTGGTGGCCACCCGCCACTGCGACATCCCCGAGGTGGTGCGGCACGAGGAGAGCGGGCTGCTGGCCGAGGAGCGGGACGTGGAGACCCTGGCCGGGCACCTGCTGCTCCTGGCGCAGCACCCGGAGCGCTGGCCGGCCATGGGACGGGCCGCCCGGGCCCGCGTCGAGGCCGAGTTCGACGCGCGCCGCACCACCGCGCAGCTGGAGCAGCTGTACGACGAGGTGGCCGCGTGAGCCTGTCGATCGCCGGCGTGAGCGCGGCCGACAACCAGGCCTGGGACGCGGCGTACTCGGCCTGCGAGCACGCCACCTTCTTCCACTCCCGCGCGTGGGCCGAGAGCTGGGCCGCGGGCTCGGGACAGCCGGTGTCACCCGAGCCCCTGCAGGTCCGCTTCTCGGACCGGGCGATTGCGATCCTGCCGCTCTCGCGGCTGGTCGAGTTCCGCGGCCTGGACTCGGTGCTGCTCTCATCTCCGGGCGGCACCTTTGGCGGCTGGATCGCGGAGCAGCCCCTGACGCCCGAGCACGGCGGCCTGCTCACCCGCTTCCTGCTCGACGCGGGCCGGCACAACTTATCCTGGCGCCTCAACCCGTACGACCCGCACTCGCCCAGCGCGCTCGACGGCGGCGAGGAGACCCTGGTGCTCGACATCAGCGGCGGCTTCGACGCCCTGCAGCAGGCCTGGCGCAAGCGCCGTCCCGCGCTGCTGCGCAAGGTGCGCAAGGCCCGCGACGCGGGCGTGACCGTGCGCCGGGCCGACTCGGACGACGACTGGCAGGCGTACGACGCGGTGTATCGGGCGTCCCTGGCGCGCTGGGGCGAGCGAGCCACAGCCGCGCACCCGCGCTCGCTGTTCCAGGCGCTGGCCCGCCGCGGCTCGCCCGAGATCGCGCTGTGGCTCGCCGAGCACGAGGGCCGGGTGATCGCGGGCGCGCTGTGCCTGCAGGCCCGCTCGCACGCGGTGTACTGGCACGGCGCAGCCCTGGCCGAGGACTTCCCGCTGCGCCCGGTCAACCTGCTGCTGCACGAGGCGATCCGCCACGCCTGCGAGCGCGGCTGCTGCTGGTTCGACTTCAACCCCAGCGCCGGGCAGCAGGGCGTGATCGCCTTCAAGCGCAGCCTGGGCGGAAAGCCCAGGCCGGCCCCGCTGATCACGGTCGAGGGCGCGCGGCGGGCCGCGCTGCGGTCGCTCCGCGGCCGGCTCTGCGGGAGCGCGGCATGAGCCGCCGCTCGGCGGTCAGGCGCGCGGCGCGCCGGGTTCTGCCCGCGAGCCTGCGCGATCGGCTGCGGCCGCTGCTCGACCGCCAGGCGCGGCAGTGGCGGGCGTTCAGGCGCACGGGCCAGCGCTTCGAGCCCGAGCTCGCGGACTTCCCGCCGATGGTGATGCTCGAGACCACCACGCGCTGCAACCTCGAGTGCCGGCACTGCCCGAACCACGAGCTCGCGGGCGAGCCCGGCTTCCTCGGCGACATGGATCCGGAGCTGTTCCGCGGCCTGGTGGACCAGATCGCGGCCGAGGCGCCGGACACCGTGGTGCGGCCCTTTGACGGGGGCGAGCCGCTGATGCGCCGCGATCTGGCCGAGCTGATCGCGTACGCCCGGTCGAGCGGCCTGACCCGGGTCGGCCTGAACACCAACGGCACCCTGCTCGACGAGCGGCGCCGCGCCGAGCTGATCGCGGCCGGCCTCGAGCAGCTCGAGGTGAGCATCGACGCGGCCCGGGCCGAGACGTACCGCAGGTTGCGCGGCGCCGACCTGGACCGGGTGCGCGAGAACACCCAGCGCTACATCGCCGAGGCCCGCGCCGCCGGGCTGCAGCCGCGGGTGACGGTCAGCTTCGTGCGCCAGCCGGACAACCAGGCCGAGCTCGACGAGTTCCGCGCCTTCTGGGAGCCGCGCTGCCAGGGCGTGCTGGTGCGGGAGTACCACCAGCACCACGGCCGCACCGGGGCCAGCGGAGCCGGGCCGGATCGCCCGGCGCACCGCCACCCCTGCCCGTACCTGTGGAACCGGCTGATCGTGCACCACGACGGCCGGGTGCGCTTCTGCGAGATGGACTGGACCGCGGAGCACGCGCTGGGCCACGCCGCGCAGCAGAGCCTGCGCGAGATCTGGCGCGGGCCCGAGTACACGCGCCTGCGGCAGCAGCACGTTGCCGGCCGCCTGGAAAGCCCCTTCTGCCGGGACTGCCCGGACTGGCCGCTGGTGACCTGGGAGTAGTGGATCCCAACCCCCATCGCCAGGCTGACCCGGGGCGCGGAGCGGATCGCCAACGCGCTGCTGGCCGTGCCGCAGCGCAACCTGCTGGCCCGGCCGGATCCGCTGATCGTGCTCGGCAACCAGCGCAGCGGCACCACCGCGATCGCGGCGCTGCTCGGCCGGATCTCGGGCCGGCCCGTGATGCTGGACGTGGAGCGGATCCATCGCGTGCACGCCGGCGAGCTGACCCTGGCCGAGTTCGTCCGCCGGAACCGGTACTCCTTCTCGCGGCCGATCCTCAAGGAGCCGTGCCTGACCTTTCTCGTGGACGAGCTCGAGGCGCTGTTCCCCGGGGCCTGCTACGCGATGGTGCTGCGCGATCCGCGGGACAACATCCGCAGCATCCTCAACCGGCTGGGCCTGAAGGGCGACGCCGAGACGCTCGACCCTGCGGTCTTCGAGCGCATCCCGCGGGCCTGGCAGTTCGTGGTCGACGGCGCCTGGATGGGCCTGAAGGGCGACAACCACGTGGCCATGCTGGCCCAGCGCTGGGCCGCGGCCGCCGAGACCTATCTCACCCGCGCCGAGAGCATGGCGCCGGTCCGCTACGAGGACTTCAGCCAGGACAAGGCCGGGACGATCCGCGCCCTGGCGCATCGCCTGGGCCTGCCCCTGCGGCGCGACATCACGAGCTGGCTCGACCGCCCCTTCCAGCCTCCGGGCGAGCGGGAAGCCTCGTGGGAGCACTTCTTCGGCCCGCGCAATCTCCGGCGGATCGAGACGATATGTGCGGGCGGCATGGAGGCGCTGGGGTATGAGGTCGAAAGTTGAAAGTTGAAAGTCTACTACTTCCGCCACGGGCGGCCAGGGCGCTACCAAGAACTTTAGACTTTAGACTTTAGACTTTAAACCAAACCAACCCCGATGCCCCGGAGCACCCCTAAAACCCCGAATGCCCCCCACCTTCCGCTCCCGCACCATCTCCGGCGTCTCCTGGAGCCTGACCAGCCAGCTGGTGCGCCAGGCGCTGACCGTGATCGTGGGCATCGTGCTGGCCCGGCTGCTCTCGCCGCAGGAGTTCGGCCTGGTGGCGATGGTGATGGTGATCGGCAACTTCGCCCTGCTGATCGCGGAGCTGGGGCTCGGGGCCGGGCTGGTGCAGCGCCGGGAGGTGAACGAGGCGCACTTCAGCTCGGTGTTCTGGCTCAACCTGCTGGTGGGCCTGGCCCTGACCGGCCTGTTCGCGGCCGGCGCGCCGCTGGTGGCCGCCTTCTACGGCGAGCCCCGGCTGGAGCCGCTGACCCTGGCCCTGAGCTTCCTGTTCCTGCTGCGCGCGCTGACCGTGGTGCCCCAGGCCCGGCTGGCCCGGGCGCTCGACTTTCGCGGCCTGGCCATCGCCGACATCGCGGCCGCGCTGATCGCCGGCGGCCTGGCGATCGGCCTGGCCCTGACCGATCACGGGGTGTGGAGCCTGGTGACGCGCCTGCTGACCGCGGCCGGCGCGAGCGCGGTGCTGATCTTCATCCTGGCCCGCTGGCGGCCGCGCCCGGCCGTGAGCGGGGCCGCGCTCAAGCAGCTGCTCGGCTTTGGCGGCAGCCTGTTCGCCAGCGAGAGCCTGGGGTACTGGTCGCGCAACCTGGACAACCTGCTGATCGGCCGCGTGCTGGGCACGGCCCCGCTGGGGCTGTACAGCCGCGCGTACGAGCTGATGCTGTACCCCTTGCAGAACGTGTCCCAGGCGATCGGCCGGGTGATGTTCCCGGCGCTCTCGCAGATCCAGGATCAACCCGAGCGGGTGAAGCGCGTGCACCTGCGGGTCACCCGGGTGGTGGCGCTGCTCACCTTTCCGATGTGCCTCGGCCTGCTGGTCGTGGCCGAGCCCTTTGTGCTGGCCCTGTTCGGCGAGCAATGGCGCGGGATGATCCCGGTGCTGCAGATCCTCTGCGCGATCGGCGCGCCCCAGTCGATCCTCACGCTCAACGGCAACCTGTACCTGTCCCAGGGCCGGGCCGACCTGCAGCTCAAGGTGGGGCTCTGGCTCAAGGGCCTGCTGGTGGTCGGCATCGTGATCGGCGTGCTCACCGGGGAGATCCTGGGCGTGGCCGCGTGCTACGCCGGGGCGAGCCTGCTGTGCGCGTACCCCAGCTTCTACTTTGCCGGCCGGCTGGTGGGCTTGAGCTTCCTCGAGATGCTGCAGAACCTCGGCGGCGTGTTCCTCTGCGCCGCGCTGATGGCCGGCGCCGCCTTTGCCGCCGGAAGGCTGCTGCTCGCGGACTTCGCGCCGCTGACCCGGCTGCTGGCCCAGATCGCGATCGGCGCGGCGCTGTACCCGGCGCTGATCCTGCTGCTCCGCGTCGAGGCCTTCGTGGACTTCAAGACGCTGCTGCTGCAGCGGTTGCGTGGCCGTGATCAATAGACCGTGCTGTTCGATCTGCATGTCCTCTCCGAACACTCGCCCGCAGGCCGGAGCCCGATCGAGGAGCTGCTGCGCGCGGCCCTGGTTCGCGGCCTCGGCGGCCTGGCCGTGTGCGACCGGGACAGCTTCGAGGGCAGCCGCGAGGCCTGCGAGCGCGCCGCGCAGTTCGAGCTGCTGGTCATCCCGGCGATGGCGGTTCAGACCGAGCACGGCGAGATCATCGGCCTGTTCCTCGAGGCGCCGCTCGTCGGCCGCGGCTTCGACGAGCTGGAGCAGGAGATCCACGGGCAGAACGGCCTGGTCGTGCTGAGCCATCCCTTCTGCAACGGCGGTCCCGCCCCGAGCGAGGTGCTGGCGCGAATCGATCTGATCGAGGCGTACAACGCCCAAAGCGCGAGCCGAAGACGGCGGGACGAGAACGGCCGGGCGCAGGCCCTGGCCCGCGAGCGCGGGCTGCCCGTGACCGCGGGCAGCGAGGCCCGGTTCCCCTTCGAGATCGGCCGCGGCGCCGTCGAGCTGGGCGCGGTGAAGAACCTGGACCAGGCGCGTGACGCCCTGCTCGAGAGCGGCGAAGGGGCCATCGTGGTGCAGAATCACTCTCCCCTGCTCGACCTGGCAGGCCGACTGACCGAAACCCTGTTCCGGCTGAACAACCGATGATCGATCTCCACACCCACACCACCGCCTCGGACGGCACCTTCACCCCGGCCGAGCTGGTCCGGCGGGCCAAGGCGATCGGTCTCACCGCGGTGGCGATCACCGATCACGACACCCTGGACGGCCTTCCCGAGGCCCTGTCCGAGGGCGAGCGCCAGGGCATCACCGTGGTCCCGGGCACCGAGATCAGCCTGGACTACAAGGGCCCCAGGCTCGAATCCGGCCGCTCGGGCTGGATGCACCTGCTGGTGTACTGGGTCGACGGCCTGGCCGACCCAAGAAACCAGGAACCAGGAACCAGGAACCAGGAACGCGCCGAAGGCGCAAACCTCGCCTACAGCGAGGGCGCCCTCGCCGTGGAGCTGCGCGAGCTGCAGCGCTGGCGCGCCGAGCGCAACCAGCGCATCATCGCCAAGCTCAACCAGCTCGGCCTGGAGCTGACCCTCGACGAGGTGGTCGCGGCCTCGGGCGGCGGCCAGGTCGGCCGGCCGCACTTTGCCCGGGTGCTGCTGGACAAGGGGTACGTCAAGCACCGTCAAGAAGCCTTCGACAGGTACCTCACAAAAGGCGCCCCCGCGTACGAGGACAAGCGCCGCCTGGGCGTGGAGGACGCGATCTCCCGCGCCCGGGCCGAGGGCGCGGTGCCCGTGCTGGCCCACCCCTTCTCCCTCGGTCTGAACGACGAGGACCTGCGCGCCAGGCTCGCCGCGTGGAAGCGCTCCGGGCTCTGCGGGATCGAGACGATCTACCCCGAGCACAGCAACGAGTTCCGGGCCCGGCTCAACGGCATGGCCCGCACCCTGGACCTGATCGCCACGGGCGGCACCGACTTCCACGGCGCCAACAAGCCGGGCCAGGAGCTGGGAAGGGGCCGGGACAGGAACGTCAGGGTAGAGGATCGGGTGCTGGAGGATCTGTTCGCGATGAGAAAGCACTCGTGACGCGCAGACCTCTCCCCCTGTCCCCCTCTCCCGCGGGGAGAGGGGGAACCCGGCACGATTCGCTGGAGTCACACCCAGGCCCAAGATGACACCAACACCCCGAACACCCCCCCAAGAAACCAGGAACCAGGAACCAGAAACCAGGAACCCGCCGAAGGCGAACCAGGAACCCGCCGAAGGCGAACCAGAAACCGAGAGCTAAAAAAATGCCCGTCCCCCTGCTAGATCTGAAGGCCGAGTTCGACCCCATCGCCGACGAGGTGCGCGCCGCGATCGAGCGCGTGCTGCAGACCCAGCGCTTCATCCTCGGCCCCGAGGTGCAGGCCCTGGAGCAGGAGATCGCGGAGTACGCCGGCGCAGCCCAGGCCGTGGGCCTGTCCTCGGGCTCGGACGCGCTGCTGGTCTCGCTGATGGCGCTGGGCATCGGCCCGGGCGCAGAGGTGCTCACCACGCCCTACACCTTCTTCGCCACCGTGGGGGCGATCGCCCGCGTGGGCGCCAGGCCGGTGTTCGTGGACATCGATCCGCAGACGTACAACATGGACCCGGCCCTGCTCGAGTCCGCGATCACGGAGCGCACCCGGGCGATGATCCCGATCCACCTGTACGGCCAGTGCGCGGACATGCCCGCGATCATGGAGCTGGCGAACCGGCACGGCATTCCGGTGATCGAGGACGCGGCCCAGGCCATCGGCTCCGAGATCGCGGGGCAGCGCGCCGGCTCCTTCGGCGCCCTGGGCTGCTTCAGCTTCTTCCCCAGCAAGAACCTCGGCGCCCTGGGCGACGGCGGCATGGTGGTGAGCGACGACGAGGCGCTCGCCGGCAAGGTCAGGGTCCTGCGCGCCCACGGCGGCCAGCCCAAGTACCACCACCGCGTCATCGGCGGCAACTTTCGCCTCGACGCCCTGCACGCCGCAGTGCTGCGCGCCAAGCTGCCGCATCTCGACGGCTGGACCGCGGCGCGCCAGGGCAACGCCGCCACGTACGACAGGCTCTTTGCCGAGGCCGGGCTGGCTGACACGCTGACCCTGCCCCATCGCGTGCCCGGCGCCCGTCACATCTTCAACCAGTACGTGATCCGCGCCCCCCGCCGCGACGAGCTCAAGCAGCACCTGGCCGAGCGCAGGATCGGCAGCGAGATCTACTACCCGGTACCGATGCACCTGCAAGACTGCTTCGCTGACCTCGAGCACAGGCCAGGCGACTTCCCGGTCTCGGAGCAGGCCGCCCGCGAGACCCTGGCCCTCCCGGTGTACCCCTCGCTCGGCAAAACCCAGCAGGCCGAGGTGGTCTCAGCGATCAAGGAGTTCTACCCCTGACACCCCCCAAGAAACCAGGAACCAGGAACCAGGAACCAGGAACGCGCCGAAGGCGCGGAACCCGCCGAAGGCGCGGAACGCGCCGAAGGCGCCTGGTCACGCGTTCCGCAAGCTGGTATCATTCAGCCCTGGTGGCCTGATGAGGCGGAGAGCGCGATGACCGAGAAGCCCGACGCATCGATCGTCATCAACTACCCGAGTACCCTGCCGGACCAGCTCCGCATCACGCACGAGCAGTTTGAACAGGACGCGAGGATGGCCTTGGCGGTCAAGCTGTTCGAGACCAAGCGGATATCCTCCGGTGTGGCCGCGCAGCTCGCGGGCATGGACCGCGTCTCCTTTCTGATGAGCCTGCACCTCCACGGCGCGGCGATGATCGACCTGGACGAGGAGGAGCTGCGCTCCGATCTCGAAAATGCCTGAGCCCACTACATCCCTGGTGATCAACACCGGCCCGCTGATCGCGCTGATCGCCGGAACGGGCGACCTCGGCCTCCTGCGTGACCTGTACGCGCGGGTGCTCGTTCCCCGGGAGGTCTGCCAGGAGATGACAGTGGGCGGGGAACAGGCATTCGGTCACGCGGCATTCGAGCGGGCGGCCTGGCTCGACAAGCGGCCGGACCCGATCGAGATCCCGCAGCTGCTGCGCAACTCGCTGGATCCGGGCGAGGCATCGGTGATCCAGCTCGCGATCGTCGAGAAGATCGGCACCGTGTGCATCGACGAGACCGTGGGCCGCCGGGTCGCCCGGCTGAGCGGACTCTCGCTGACCGGCTCGCTGGGCATCCTGGTACGCGCCCAGCGGGAGGGACATCCCGTCTCGGTATCCCGCGCGATCGATCGCATGAAGCAGCACGGAATATGGCTGGGCGACCGCCTGATCGACTCCGTGCTGAGGCTTGCAGGGGAATAGTGTCCGCACGGCGCGCTGCTTCGCCGATCGAACCCCAGACCAAGATGACACCCAACCCCCAAAGGCCCCCCCCAAGAAACCAGGAACCCGGAACCAGGAACCCGGAACCCATCATGAACATCCTCGGCATCAGCGCCTTCTATCACGACTCGGCCGCCGCCCTGATCCGCGACGGCGAGATCGTGGCCGCGGCCCAGGAGGAGCGCTTCACCCGCAAGAAGCACGACCACGACTTCCCCTCCCACGCGGTGAGCTACTGCCTGGGCGAGGCCGGGATCACGGCCGCCGATCTCGAGGCCGTGGTGTTCTACGACAAGCCCTTCGTCAAGTTCGAGCGCATCCTCGAGACGTACTTCGCCTTCTCGCCCTTTGGCATCCGCTCCTTTCTCAAGGCCATGCCCCTGTGGCTGAAGAAGAAGCTGTGGCTGCCCGACATCATCCAGCAGGACCTGGGCTTTGATGTGCCGGTGCTGTTCACCGAGCACCACGAGTCGCACGCGGCCAGCGCGTACTTCCCCTCGCCCTTTGACGACGCCGCCGTGCTGACCATCGACGGCGTGGGCGAGTGGGCCACCAACACCCTCGCCCACGGCCGGGACACCGACCTGACGCTCCTCAAGGAGATCGGCTTCCCCCACTCGCTGGGCCTGCTGTACTCGGCCTTCACGTACTTCACCGGCTTCAAGGTCAACTCGGGCGAGTACAAGATCATGGGCCTGGCCCCGTACGGCGAGCCCAAGTACGTGCAGCAGATCAGAGACCACCTGATCGACATCAAGCCCGACGGCAGCTACAAGCTGAACCAGCGCTACTTCGACTACTGCGCGGGCCTGCGCATGACCAACGGCCGCTTCGCCCGGCTGTTCGGCGGTCCGCCGCGTGCGCCCGAGGCCCGGCTGACCCAGCGCGAGATGGACCTCTCGCGCTCGGTGCAGGAGGTGACCGAGGAGATCATGCTGCGCCAGGCGCGCCACGCCCGGGAGGTCACGGGCAGCGCGAACCTGTGCCTGGCCGGCGGCGTGGCGCTCAACTGCGTGGGCAACGGCAAGATCCTGCGCGAGAAGATCTTCGACAAGATCTGGATCCAGCCCGCCGCCGGCGACGCGGGCGGCGCCCTGGGCGCGGCCCTGGCGGTGTGGTACGCGAAATACCAGGGCGCGCGGCCCGCGCTGCAGGGCCGCGACCGGCAGAAGGCGAGCTACCTCGGCCCGGTGTTCGACGACGAGCAGATCGAGTCCTTCCTCGAGTCGGTCAAGGCCCCCCACCGCAAGCTGGCCCGCGAGGACCTGCTGCGCGAGACCGCGCAGATCCTGGCCGAGGAGAAGGTTGTCGGCTGGTTCCAGCACCGGATGGAGTTCGGCCCGCGGGCCCTGGGCAGCCGGAGCATCATCGGCGACCCGCGCTCCAAGGACATGCAGACCAAGATGAATCTCAAGATCAAGTACCGCGAGAGCTTCCGGCCCTTCGCGCCCACGGCGATGCTGGAGCACGCCCCCGAGTACTTCGACCTGGACGTGGAGTCGCCGTACATGCTGCTGGTGGCGCCGGTGCGCGAGGAAATCCGCCTGCCCATGACCGACGAGCAGCAGGGCCTGTTCGGCATCGACAAGCTCAACGTGCCCCGCTCCTCGATCCCGGCGATCACCCACGTGGACTACTCGGCCCGGGTGCAGACCGTGAAGCAGGAAGATCATCCGATGTACCACGACCTGATCGCGGCCTTCCGGGAGAAGACCGGCTGCGGCGTGATCGTGAACACGTCGTTCAACGTGCGCGGCGAGCCCATCGTCTGCACGCCGCAGGACGCGTACACCTGCTTCATGCGCACCGAGATGGACCACCTGGTCCTCGGCTCCTTCATCCTGGACAAGGCCGAGCAGCCCGAGTGGCAGGAAGACGGGGACTGGCGGGATGAGTTCGAGCTGGACTAGTACTCCATCCCCGAAGTTCTTTCCGGGTTTGCGCCGGCCCTCGACGCCGATGGCTCGGCGGTATCCCGGAAGGAACTTCGGGCACGAAGTACTAGCAGCCTGCGGCGAACTGGATCCGCGCGGCGAAGCCGCGCGCCGGATCTGCTATGATTGACTCCACCACCCCTGGCCGGGCCGCCCGGAGCTGCCAGGAGGACCGGGGCAAGGAGAGGCGATGAAGTTCTATCACTTCGAGATCGTCATCGAGAAGGAGCCGGACGGTCCGGGCTATCTCGCGTACAGCCCGACGCTCCCGGGGTGCTTCAGCAACGGCCTGACCGTGGAGGACGCGAAGCGCAATATCCGAGAGGCGATCCAGCAGCATCTCGAGGTGCTCCAGGAGAAGGGCGAGCCGATCCCCCAGGCCGAGCGGGTGATGCACGTGGAAGAGCTGTCCGTGGGCCTGCCCGGATGACGCGGATGCCGCAGGTCACGGCCCGCGAGCTCGTGGCTTTCCCCGAGAAGCAGGGATTCGCGGAAGCCAGGCAGAAGCGCCGAAGCGCCGAAGGCGCGACATCGAACAGCCCGGGGCGTGAGCCCCGGGAAAGCAGCGGAGCACCGCCTCCCGTGGCTCCCCCGGCACAATCCCTCGATCCACCCCCTCTCCGCAAGGAGTCTGTCGAAAAACGAAGTTTTTCGACCAAAGCACCCGAAAAACTCCGGGGAGAGGTGAACGCGCCCGGGAACGAGCCCTGCACAAGATGACCCCCAACCCCCAGCGGCCGACCCAAGAAACCGGGAACCCGGAACCAGGAACCAGGAACCCGCGCGGCTCCAGCCGCGCGCCTACCCAAGAAACCCGGAACCCGGAATGCGCTGCAGATACGAGTATGCTACCATGGAATGCATCGCACCGGGCGGCGAGCACGAGCGCCCCGGTGCGGCGGTAGAGGTGGCGCCATGACCAAGACCATCGATGCTGTCTTCGAGAACGGGGTGTTGAGGCCCCTGGAGCGACTGGGGTTCCCCGAGGGCAAGCAGGTCCGCATCACCCTGGAGCAGCCCGAGGACGGCGATCCTGCGGATCTGCTCGACCTTGCGCTGAAGGTGTACGAGGACCTCTCTCCGGATGACATCGACGAGATCGAAAAGATCGCCGTCGATCGCAACTCCTTCTTCACGGGCAGAACCAGTTGACGGATCCCGTGCTCATCGATACCGACGTGCTCTCTGCCATCATGCGCGGCAACCCCGCGGCAACGGCGAGAGCCCGGGCCTATCTCGACGAGCACGGGAGGATCGCCTTCTCCATCATCACGAGATACGAGATCCTTCGCGGATTGAGCGCCAAGAACGCCACAAAACAGATACAGTCATTCGAGACGTTCTGCGCCCGCAGCACGGTGGCGCCGCTGGACGACGCTGCCGTGGTCAGGGCCGCCGACATCTACGGTGACCTCTCCAGGCGCGGGCAGTTGATCGGCGATGCAGACATCCTCATCGCTGCCTCCGCCCTGGTGAACGAGATGGGTCTGGCGACCAACAACCGCAGCCATTTCGAGAGAATCCGCGGTCTTCGCATCGAGAACTGGCTCGAGTAGACCCTGACCACGCCGGAAAATGGGGAACCCGGCACGAGGCTCGGTGCCAGCATACAGATACCGACCGGCTTGCATGTCAGCTTGCCCCGTGCTCTCAGCCTGATGAAGACCCAACAAACCAGGAACCAGGAACCAGGAACCAGGAACCCGCACGCCGGAGGCGTGCGTTGAACCCGGAACCCGCGCGGCGAGCGAAGCGAGCCGCGCGCGAACGGTGAATCTGCTATAATGGTCGCCGGCGGCTGGAGGACGATAAGATGAGCCTGGCCGAGGCGCAGGAGGTTTCCTGATGCTCACCAAGTACATCGCAGCAGCCATGCGCCGGGCGCGCTACGAGATCCTGCAGGACGACGGAAGCTTCTACGGGGAGATCGAGGGGCTCGAGGGCGTGTGGGCCAATGCGCCCAGCCTGGAGGAATGCCGGGAGGAGCTGGAGGAGGTCCTGGAGGAGTGGATCCTGTTCCGTGTGTCCAGAAACCTGCCCCTGGCCACGATCGACGGCATCGAGCTCGCGGTGAAGCGGGTCGGTTGATGCCGGCCTTTGGCCCGCTCGAGCGCCGGGACCCTGGAATCACTCCGGCGCCAAGGCGCCCAGAGGAGTGATGATGGATGACAGGGAGCTCTCGAAGCGGATCACGGTGAATCCGAAGATCTTCAATGGAAAGCCGATCGTCCGCGGCCGCCGGCTGGCCGTGGAGCACGTGCTGGGCATGCTCGCCTCGGGAGATTCCGTTGAGACGGTCCTCGAGGGGTATCCCTGGCTCGAGAGGGAGGATGTGCTGGCGTGCCTGGCGTACGCCCGGCGCATCGTGGGACACGAGCGATTCGAGCCGCTGCTGCTCGACACGGGCACGTGAGGGTACTCCTCGACACCTGCGTCTGGGGCAAGGCGCGTGCCGACGTGGAGGCGCGGGGCCACGACGTGGTCTGGTCCGGAGACTGGAGCGAGGATCCGGGCGACGAGGAGATCCTGGCCATTGCACACCGCGAGGGTCGGGTGCTCGTGACCCTCGACAAGAACTTCGGCGAGCTGGCGATCCTGCGAGGGCTTCCGCATCGCGGCATTCTCCGCCTCGTCGGCATCCCGGCCCGCCGGTAGGGCGTGGTCTGCGCCGAGCTGCTCGAACGATACCGTGAGGAGCTCGAAGAAGGAGCGATCGTCACCGCCGAGGTGAACCGCGTCCGCATCCGTCCCGCCGACAAGGACGATTAGGCATGACCGAATCGAAGCGCCGAAGGCGCGACATCGAACAGCCCGGGGCGTGAGCCCCGGGAAAGCAGCGGAGCACCACCACCCATGGCTCCCCCGGCACAATCCCTCAATCCACCCCCTCTCCGCCTTGCGGAGAGGGGGCCGGGGGGAGAGGTGAACGCTCCCGGGAACGAGCCCTGCAAGAGATGACCCCCATCCCCCAGCGGTCTACCCAAGAAACCCGGAACCAGGAACCAGGAACCAGGAACGCGCCGAAGGCGCAAACCCGGAACCCGGAACCAGGAACCAGGAACCCGCGCGGCGAGCGAAGCGAGCCGCGCGCCAGCCGCGCGCGAGCGCCGATGGCAATACCCCGGTATCCACGCTATAATGCCTCTCTAGCGGAGGTGGCCCCATGGAAGAGCCGACCGTGAAGATGACCATCGAGCTGCCCCGGACGATATACGAGCGCCTGCAGCGACTCGCCGCCGAGCGGAATTGCGAGATTGTCGAGCTGCTCAGGGACTCTGCAGAGGCTCGCTTCTCGACCGCCGGCCGCGATCAGAAGCGAGAGGCTGTCGACAGGATCGCCCGGCTCGATCTGCCGGTCGGCTCATGGGACGAGATGGAGCAGGAGATCATCGAGGCTGCAACCGAGCGATGAAGGTCTTCATCGACACGAATATCCCGATGTACGCCGCGGGCAAGGAGCACTCGTTCAAGGCGCCCAGCATCTCCCTGCTTCACGCCATCGCGGATGGTGAGCTGGACGCAGTCACCGATTGCGAGGTCTTCCAGGAGATCCTGCACCGATACTCGGCGCTCGGGCGGACCGAGGAGGGGAGCGAGCTGTTCTTGCTGTTTGCCAGCCTCGTCGGCGAGATCCTCCCGGTGGCCTATCACGACGTGGAATCCGCCAGGCAGATACTGCTCGATCACCCAGGAATCAAGGCCAGGGATGCGATACATGCCGCAACCATGAAGGCCAGTGGCCTCCGGATCATCTACTCCTATGATCAGCACTTCGACGACCTATCCGACATCGAACGACTGGAGCCTCCAGCGCGACCGTAGGACCGAATTCCTGGAGCCTCTTCCGCTCCCGACAATCCTCCAAAGGACCAAGATGACACTCAA
>Ga0272442_10000116_pt1 | contig 130881 bp, 107 predicted proteins | sample SSMForm2O_FD_200262 | JGI IMG/M metagenome (GOLD analysis project Ga0272442, IMG submission 200262) | Marine sediment archaeal communities from Little Sippewissett salt marsh, Falmouth, MA, United States - SSM-Form-2O | ecosystem: Environmental > Aquatic > Marine > Wetlands > Sediment ... | reverse complement strand
TCAAACGCCTGGCCCCGGCGCCTTGCGGCGCCGGAACAAGTCGTTCGAGCGGAATTCCGCATAACATCCGGAGCGCAAGCGCTCCTCCGTTATACAGAATCCGCTCAACTCGCACGTTAGCTTTAAAATAAATATAAAAAAGTAGTTGACAAACCACCTGAGGAAGCTACAATCTTACTGGTAAGATTATAACAAGGAGAATATAATGAAAACATTATCAACAACAAAGATGTCATCAAAAGGGCAGGTGGTAATTCCGGAGAATGTTAGAGAAGACCTTGGATTAAGGACAGGTTCACAATTTGTGGTAGTAGGGGAGAAAGACGTTGTGATCCTTAAGTCCATTACGCCGCCCTCCATGAAAGATTTCGATTCTCTTATTAAAAGAGCTCGGAAACAAGCTAAAGAATCCGGGATGAAGAGATCAGACGTGAAATCGGCGATTAAGAAGGTAAGAAAACCAAAATGAAGGTCATTGTTGATACTAATGTATTTATTTCAGGGATATTCTTTGCAGGTCCATCATCCAGAATTTTATCGGGATGGCGTGATGGAAAAGTTAAATTCGTAACTCAGCTCAATCGTTTTGGCAGAAAGGAGGAACGAGGACATGAAGAAGATCATCGTAGGGAGTCTTGTGGTATTTCTGGTTGGCTGCGCAGCGGTGGACAAGGGGGGGGGCGCGTGCTAACGCCCGTCACGAGCTTTCCGGGCAGCCCGTTAAGGTGGGCGCCTTGCTGCCGTTGAGCGGCAAGAAAGCACTGATGGGAATGCAGCAGCGGCATACGCTCAAGATGGCCCAGGAGAGGCTGAAGACGGAACATGGTGTTGAGATCGAGTTAATCTTCGAAGACACCCGGAGTGAAGCAAAGGCGGGCGAGGAGGGGGCCCGGAAGCTCATCGAGGAACTACGGGTGTCACTGGTAATGGTTTTCCCTTGCAACGTCGTCTACAAAACCCAGCCCATTGCGGACAAGGCTGGGGCGTTGCTCATGGCCTGCAATATGGACCCGATCACCGCAGAGAAGTCACCACGCACGTTCCGTGTCTTCCCGAACATGCGTCAGCAGAACGATGCCATTCTGAAGCATCTCGGCAAGGGCGGCGGTAAGCGCACGGCCATCATCCGCATGAAGGCGCCTTCGCCGGACAACGCGATGAAGCAACTGCTTCCCGCGCTCAAGAGCAATGGCTGGAACGTCGTAGCAGATATCGCCTACAACAAGAAGGTGCGGGACTACGGAGCCGTGGTGGCAAAGGTCAAGGCGTCGCGCCCGGCCCTCGTCCTCATGTATGTGGTCAACAAAGCCGTCCCGCCGTTGCTGAAACTCCTCAAGAAGGAGGGCTCGCTCGCGCGGACGAAGATCCTGGGAGGCATCAGCCTCGCATTCCCGTACAAACTTCCGGCGCAGATCCTGGAAGGCGTTACCGTTGCGGCTCCTAGTTGCGTCCTGTTCCATCGGCCCAAAGCAGCCTCCAGCTGGTTGGGGACCGAGTTTCGAAAGCGCCATGGCAAGCCGCCGCACATGTTCGCAGCTTTCTGTTTCGACAGCGCGATGCTTCTCGGCCACGCCCTCAAAGAGAAAGGAAGCCGACCGGCGGAAGTACAAGCCTATTTAAACACAGTCAGGGACTATCCCGGCGTGACAGGGCCGATTACCCTCGATAAGGCGGGTGACGCGCAAGTGGTTTGGGATGTCGGAGTCTACAAAAGCGGGAAGCTGGTCCCGGTCAGCGAAAGGAAGTAGGGGTAGGGCTTCAGGGTTAATAAATATAGTTATTAGTAAGTAGTAAGTAGTTAGTAGTTACAAGTTAAGAGTTACAAGTTAAGAGATAAGAGAAGAGAAAAAATATCGAACACCGATTAACGATTTTTGATTTAAGAAGTTAAAAGTTAAGAGAAGACAAGAGAATATCGAACAACCTTTGCTGAGGCTTCGGTTTCACCCCCACCTCTATCCCTTGGGCTTTGCCCATGGTCTTCAGCAGAGCTCAGACCGATTCGTCGGGCCGAGAGCAAAGCAGTTTGCTCTCTATCCAGAAGGGGTGCCCTCCTCACCCCCGTCAAGGGGGAGGAGGAGGGACGGAATGAGATTAATATAGAGGATTAACGATCCCCCGAACGAGTCGAAGGACAGGTTTTTGATTTAAGAAGTAAATCCCTTCGTCCTGTTCCCTCCCAGCTTTGCTGGAATACCCCGTACCACATACCCCATATCACTGCCGGCTTTGCCGGCATGCCTCTGATCCCTGCCTACTTCTTCCTGTCTGCCCGTCGGTGCTCATACTCCTGTTCAAACCGGGTATGGATCTTTTGCTCTATCATTGTATCGAGTATGTCTTTATCTATTTCACCGTGTTCAGCAGCACTTGTAAGTATGGATATGATCTTTTCCTCGGGCATGGGTTTTTTGTACGGTCTGTCTTTTGCGCTGAGGGCTTCATAAAAATCCGATATCGCGAGTATCCGTGACTGAATGGGGATATCACTGTCTGAAATGCCCCCAGGATATCCTGTGCCGTTGATCTTTTCGTGGTGCTGGGCCGCAAAGAGGGGGACGTGCTTCAAAGGTCCTTTGAAAGGTATTTCGTTGAGCATTTTTCCGGTCCATACGACATGGTCCCTCATGATGTCCATCTGTTCCCGGGTCAGGCTCCCTTTGCGCGTCTGCAGATTATGCAGTTCGTCCTGTGTCAGATAGGGATGTTCTTCTCCGTTCAGGGTGTAGGTGCGTTCCGCGATCTTGGAGAGTTTTTCGATTTTCTCATCTTCCATGAACTGGTTCGGCTGATTGCATTCCTCTATGAACCGGAACATGTCATCTGACTCCTGAAGTTCATGCTCAAGGTCCGCATCAATGCGTCTGCATTCTTTGTCAGTATCTCCGCCGCTTTCCAGTATCTCCGTTTTCTTTCTGTATGCATGTATGGCCGACAGGCTTTTTATCAGTTCAAACCTGAGTTTCAACAGTCCGATCCTGTCAACAATCGACTCGAGCTTTACAGATTTGTCCATGACCCATACGGGCGTTACGATCTTTCCCACATCATGAAGCCAGCCGGCGAGACGTATCTCCTCCATCTCCTTTTCGGAAAAATGTATATCCTTAAGCGGCCCTGTACCGGTTTCATTGACTGCCCGTGCAAGCCATACGTTCAGTTCAGCAACCCGCTGTACATGATTGCCTGTATAATGGGACTTCGCGTCAACCGATACTGCAAGGACCTTGATGAGTGATTCGAACAGATCCTTAGTCTCTTTGATGAGGGTTGCATTCGTTATTGAGACAGCGGCCTGGGAAGTAAGTGCCCTGACACAATCGACGATCTCCGGAGGGAACGGTATTATCGTACCGGAAGAGGGGTCGGTCGCGTTCAGAAGCTGCAGCACGCCGATGCATTCGCCTTTATGGTTCTTCATAGGTACGACAAGCATTGACCGGGACCTGTATCCGGTTGTGGCGTCATATTTTCTCGGGCCCGTGAAATCAAAATCCTCCGACTCGTATACATCATCGATATTGACCGTTTCTCCCGTAATGGCTGTATACGCCGATACGTTGGTCTTGTCGAGTTCGACAGGAGGCAGGTTGATATAGGAGCCGGTCCCTCCCTTGGATATGCCGAGGGAATCGTTCTGAATGATCTTGAAGTGGAGTTTGCCCTGTATCAGAAGATAGAGGGTGCCTGCATCAGCATGCGTCAGCTCTCTGGTATACTGTACTATTTTTTCAAGCAGTCTGTCCAGGTCAAGCTCTGCGGAAAGGGCGATCCCGATGTCAATAAGTCTGTTCAGCTGATTGAGGGAAGAACCCTGTTCCTGGGGAGACGAGGTATCCGTCATAAGGATGCCGCCTTTTTGTTAAATATACGCCTTGGGAAAAATACTTCCCCTTTCCTACTCGACTCCGTCCCAGCAGTAGGTGCACAGTTTTTCTTTGGGCAGGCCTATCGCTTTTACCAGATCGGGAAGACGCTGGTATTTCAGTGTTGTAAACCCGCGGTCCTTACAGATGACATCAACCATGGTGCGGTATTCTTCAGAATCAGGATCAGTATATCTGCCAAGATCAGAGGTTTTGTCGCCTTCAATTTCCCGGATCGCTCTTCGTGCAGCCAGATCCAGTTCGGAACGGGAGCGGGAAAAATTCAGGAACTTGCATCCGTAGACCAGGGGCGGGCATGCAGGCCTCATATGTACTTCCTTTGCACCGCAGGCAAACAGGCGGTGAACCGTATCCTTAAGCTGGGTTCCTCTGACGATGGAGTCTTCGCAGAAAAGAAGGCGCTTCCCCTCAAGGAGCTCTTTGATGGGTATAAGCTTCATGTTGGCTACAAGATCCCGAATGGACTGGTCCTGGGGCATGAAGCTGCGGGGCCACGTCGGTGTATATTTTACAAAGGGGCGGGCATACGGTATTCCGGCCTTATTGGCGTATCCGATGCCGTGGCCGGTCCCTGAATCGGGAATTCCGCCCACAAAGTCAACTTCAACATCGTCATTCTCGGCCAGCAGGGCCCCGCATGTATTCCTGACCACTTCAACATTAATGTTTTCGTAATGTGAGGAGGGATAGCCGTAATATACCCATAAAAAGGAACAGATCTGCAGTCTGTCAAGAGGCGCCACTTTCTGTTCAATACCGTCCTGAGTAATCAGGACTATTTCACCGGGGCCGAGAAACGAAACTGTTTCATAATTAAGGTTGGGGAATGAAGAGGTCTCCATTGCTGCGCAGAAGGTGCCGTCCTTTTTGCCTATGACTATCGGGGTCCTTCCTGCGATATCCCTTGCGGCATACATTCCGTGTTCGGACAGGATAAGAAGAGAGCACGATCCTTCGATGAGGTTCTGGGCATACCTAATGCCTTCTTCAAAGGTTGGTTGCTGATTGATGCAGGTAGCCACAAGTTCCGTCGGATTGATTTCTCCTCCGGACATCTCAGAAAAATGTGTTTTTTTGCGGAGAGCCTTTCCTGAAAGGGCTTTGATATTTTTGACCACCCCAACAGTCGCTATTGCGTATTTACCCAGATGCGAACCGATGATAAGGGGCTGGTCTTCATAATCACTTATAACCCCGATGCCCATAGTGCCGTTCATACTGGATAGATCATCACTGAATTTCGATCTGAACTGGGCATTTGTTATGTCGTGTATCTTCCTGGTCACACCGCTGTCATTGAAAAGGGCCAAACCTCCTCTCCGGGTTCCAAGGTGGGAGTGGTAGTCGGTCCCGAAATAGAGGTCCGTTACGCACGATTTGTCAGAAACAACGCCGAAAAGGCCGCCCATATGCTATCCTTTAGTTAAACGTCTCTGTGGAATTTTCTGTATCCGGGCTGCGTTCAGTGCATGCATCCCGCACGGATCTGTTGAGGGTTACCGCGCCGATTATATAGCATTAAACATATTTATCAAGAAAAAAAAGTAATTTTCAAATAAAAAGATACGAAGTGCTTCAGTCATATTTCATCTGGGTCCCGGTCATCAGTGTGAGCGCGGATACGAACGTTCGTGCGGATCCGTTTTTTTGCGAATTTTCTCAGAAGTCTTCGGTTTCCGGGAATCATAAGGAACAGGCCTATTACATCGGTGACATATCCGGGAAACAGAAGCATTATTCCTCCGGAGAACAGGAAGAAACCTTCGATTATTTTATCGGCAGGCATTTCCCCATCCTCGATTTTCGACCGGATCACTGCGACCAATGTCCTGCCTTGGTGCCTGAGCAGAAAGCTTCCGGTGATTCCCGTCAGAATTATGATGACAATGGTCCAGCGGAACCCTATGAATTCATTCACTTTGAGAATGACCATAAGTTCGATAAGCGGAACGGAGATAAGGAGTGTGAGGATGTAGAGAAACATACGCAGCGTCTTTAGGTCAAAGGGTGAATGAAACTGAAGAAAGTGTAATTATACAGTTTTTCCTGTAATGTCAAGGACTAATGATGATTTGCGATTTGCGATTGCCGATTTGCGATTGAAAAAGAGGAAAACCACCCCGGCTCCGAAGGATGTCGGGGGGTCTTTTCTTTTAACTTTTAACTTGTAACTTTTAACTTGTAACTAACTTAGTGTCTTTGTGGTTCTATTTTCTTGTTGATTGGGTCATAATCGTAACATAAATGTTACAAAAATGTAAACTTTTATGTTGACTTTTACACACCTGAAGGTAAAATATATGCTGGGCGATTATTAATCAGCGGAGTTGTTTTCAACCTGCACGCAGTGTTTTGGTTTTCCATGTATGCTGAAAGGTGTTGCAATGGTTACTGTATGTGCTGTATCCGATATACACGGAGATGTCTCGGTCTGCTATCAGCTTAAAACCCACATCGAATCGAACAATATATCGAATCTGATCCTTCTGGGGGACTATTCCTCAACAATAGGGGATCTTGAGGAGAACAGGGAGGATATAAAAAGCATCATGAATATTCTGGGAGAACTTGCTTCAGTGTACGCCATACCCGGGAATTGTGACGCACGGGAGGTGGTGAAGGTACTTCGGTCTTTCGGAATATATTATCATAATTCTGAAGTCAGCATCGGGGAATTCTCCGTTATATTGTACGGAGGATCGAATCCGACACCGTTCAACACCTCCTGGGAAGTTGAAGAAGATGTGATTCTTAATGATCTGAAAGCCCTCTTTTCGGACCATTCACATACTCCAACGATCCTGGCGGTACACGCACCCCCCCTTAACACAGCCTGCGATGTTATTCCAGGTGGTGCTCATGTGGGGTCATCGTCGATCAGGACAATTATTGAGGAGTTCCAGCCGGAATACGTTCTTTGTGGCCATATTCACGAATGCGGCGGGAAGGAGGATGCGATAGGCAGTTCCCGCGTGTTCAATATCGGTATGCTGGGGCAGGGGCATATTGTTGATATTACCGATGAAGGCGTTGAACATCATCTGCTATGAGACTAAGAACAAAAATAATAACGGTCGTTGCCGCAGTCATGGCTATTTCCCTCCTGATACTATTTCTGTCGGTTATGACGTTAAGCCTCGAATATGAACGGACGCGCCGCTTTGAGATAAAAGAGCTTCTTAAAACAGAACTTCCGTTTTTATACAGGACTATGGGAGAATCTGAATTCATTGAATACCTCAGGAAAAGCCCTGTCCTGTCCGAGTGGTATTTTTCTCGCGGGAATAACATCATACAACAGTCGAGTTCCATAAACAGTATGGACCTCAACAGGATGTATATAACAGTGGATCTTGACCGGAAGGATCCTCCGGCAAAGCTTTCATTTCTGATACAAGGGAGCAGGATCATCCAGCAGTCGTATGTAACGTTTTTTGCGACATGGCTGATCTGCATGCTTCTCATGGCCGGGATACTTTACCTCACGCTGTCACGGTTGGTCATCAAACCGATTGAAGTTGTTATCGAGGCAAGCAGTCAGGCCGCTAGAGGTGACAAACCGGGAATGAACCCCATTCCGAACCGCATGGATGAGGCGGGGGTCATGGTGCGCGGTTTCTACGGTCTTCTGAACGAGATCTATGAATACAGAACACATCTCGAAGAAAAAGTGAGGAAAGCCTCCCGGGAAATAGAAAAAACCCACGAAAAGCTTATTGTATCCCAGAGGCTGTCTGCCACAGGAAAACTGGCAGCCGGAATAGCCCATGAAATTAACAATCCTCTCGGGGGCATGCTGAATGCAGTATCCTCCCTTAAAAAACATGATGATCCTGAAAAGAAGAGGGAATATATCGGACTTGTTGAGGAATGCATCAACAGAATAGGAAATCTGGTAAAAGAGCTGCTTGCTTTTGTGCGTGTTGAGCAGGAGTTTTCGGAGGTCGACCTTGCGCAGAGCGTTGATTTCGCCCATCGTATGGTTAGGCATTATCTTGATGACAGGCAGATAGCATTTCACGCTGATATTGAAGATAACAGTATTGTCTCAGGGAATCCGGGACAGATCCAGCAGATGCTGCTGAACCTGTTCCTCAATTCCATCCACAGTATTACGGATAAGGGAAAAGGGGAGATTACCGTTAAAGCCGTTACCCCGTCCGGTTCGGACACGGTCAAGCTGACAGTTGAAGATAACGGGTGCGGAATTCCCCGGGAAAACCTTGATTCGGTTTTCGATCTTTTCTATACATCACGGGAGGATAATGAAGGAACGGGCCTCGGCCTCAGCATAGTCCATTCCATAGTAACGGGACACAAGGGCTCGGTATCCATTACAAGTGATGAGGGGAAGGGAACCGTGGTTACTGTCACTTTGCCTAAGATGAAAGGGAGCACCTGATGAATATTGTTCTGGCGGATGACGAAAAAAGCATCCGAATAACACTGGGGGATGATATCAGGGATGCCGGACATCCCGTTTCGGTGTTTGAAAACGGGAAGGAGGCGCACGAGTATATCAGAGAGCATGGCTGCGGCCTTCTTATCTGTGATCTTAAGATGCCCGGAATGGACGGTATATCCCTTTTGAAATCGGTGAAGGAACAGTATCCTTCAGCACGCGTTATATTGATCACGGGCTACGGAACCGTTGAAACAGCGGTAGAGGCAATGAAATACGGCGCATTTGATTACGTGGTTAAGCCGTTCCTGAATGAAAAGATCATTAATATGATAGACAATATTGATGCTATGCAGAAGATGTGCGAGGAGAATGAGGAGCTTCGGAAAAAAGTAACCTCGCTTTCGAGAAATGTGGTTGAATTTGAAGGAATGGTCGGAACCAGTCCGGAGATGCAGAAAGTTTTCAAAAAAATAGAGAATATAGCTCCGACAGATGCGAATGTGCTTATCGAGGGGGAAAGCGGTACCGGAAAGGAGCTTGCCGCGAAAGCGGTCCATAACCTGAGCGTAAGGAACGGGAGTCCTATAGTCGTGCTTTCATGCGCTTCAACGCCGGACAATCTTTTAGAGGATGAATTGTTCGGGCATGAGCCGGGGGCGTTTACCGGGGCGGTCCAGATGAAGAAAGGGAAATTCGAGCGGGCGGACGGATCCACCCTTTTTATCGATGACATAGATGATATGAGCACGGGAACACAGGTAAAGCTGGTACGGGTACTTCAGGAAAGGAAATTTGAGCGGCTGGGAGGCACTGAACTGATTTCAGCCGATTTCAGGGTTATTACAGCAACAAAAGTCAATCTGAAGGAGCGTATGGAACAGGGTACCTTCAGAGAGGACCTGTTTTTCCGTCTGAATATAATTCCGCTGGTCCTTCCTCCATTGCGGGAACGTGACGGGGATATTGAACTGCTTGCCAATTATTTCAAGAATAAGTATGCGAGAAACAGTGATGCGTTCTTTTCGGAAGAGACACTGAGACTGATCAGAACGTACAGTTGGCCCGGCAATATACGGGAACTTGAGAATGCTGTTATACGAGCAACCGTCCTGTGCGGGGAGAGAGAGGCTGAACTGAAAAAGGAGTATATTTTCCAGGAATATGAAGCTGAGGGGGGAGAAATAGAAGATCTGCAGACAGCGGTAAAGCGTTTCGAAAAGGGGTATGTTCGAAAAGCCCTCGAACAGAACGGTTTTCACAGGACCCAGTGTGCTGAAATGCTCGGGATCAGCAGAAAAACGCTGTGGGAGAAAATGAAGCTGTACGGTATAGAGGATTGAATATTATTATAAAATTTTAAAAAAATCTTGACACTACGTGACTTTTTGATATAGTTACCACCTGTTCTGAAAGCGCAGAAAAGTGAATATTCGGCTGTTTTACATGCTCTTCGTATTGAAGGGCTGTTTTTGTGCATATAATTACGTGATTGGAAACGGATGGGTTTTTTTTCAGACCTAAAGATCAAAAGAGAGACAAAAAAGCTCGAGGAGATGCTTCAGCAGAATCCCACCGCTGATGTATTTCTCCGTCTTTCAAAGATTTATGCGGGAAATAGTGAAAATCTGAATAAAGCCGCTGAACTTTCCGAACAGGGGCTGCGCAAGTTTCCGGACAATAAACAGCTGAAGGAAATCCACGATACCTATTCAAAAGAACAGCTGAAGCATGATATCGACATACTTGAAAAAAAGGTCTTTAATTTTCCAAGCGCGACGTTATTCATAAAGCTCTGCGAAAAGTATTTTAAGTACGGTGATTTCCAGAAAGCACAGAAATATGCAGAGACGTGCATTAGGGAGTATCCGGACAAATGCGCTCCCTATATAGTACTCGGCAAGATCTATCATACGAAAGGCGAGGTCGGCAATGCCGGAAAAATGTACGATAAGGCCATTATGCTTGAGTCATATAATTATGATGCCCTTATGGAATACGGAAACCTCCTTGAGGAAAGCGGGGATCTTCCCAAAGCACTATTGATGTATAAGAACATACTGTCCTTCGCTCCAGGGGACCATGCAGCTCAGGAACGATCAAAGGAGCTTGTGACAAAGGTTAAGGATGTCCCTGCACCTCCGAGTTCTGAAACCGAACGGATAGCCCAGGAAGAGGCGGTTCCCTTTGAAGTTGAATTTGATGAAAAGCAGGAGGAACCTGAAGCAGCTCCAACTGAAGTACGTACCGGACCGGGGGTCCCTCCGATTCCGGAGGGGCCGTTGCCCGGCAAACCGGCCGAAACTGCTCCTGCAGCCGGAGCGGCGGCGGCAAAAGAGGAAGATTCAGTTATTATGGACCTGTTGCATAAATTCAGATCTGTTGACGGTGTGCAGGGATCCATTCTTATTGATAACTATGGGCTCATTATTGCGGAAGATGTCAACGACACGGTTGACAGTGATCTGCTGGCAGCAGTCCTTACCAATATACTCCGCACTATAAAGCAGCATTCAGGACCTGCCGATTTCGGTACGTTCAGCAACGGATTCGTGGAGACTGACAGTCTGAATATGCACCTATACAGCATAAAAGACGTTGAGCTGGTCCTTTTTTCCACTCCAAAGACGCGGCTGGGGCTTCTGGAGATGAAGGTTAAAAAGTTCATCGATAAATTTATTGAGATTGAAACGCAGTTATGAATGCAGTATTGAAGAAAATAAACCGCATCAATGGAGTGAAAGGAAGCCTTCTCATCAACAGGGACGGTATGGTTCTCGTATCGGAAGTTGCTGAAGGTGTTGAAGAGGTCGGGATATCGGCCCTTGTCTCGAGCATATTCGTTACTATCGAAAACGCCCTTCTTCGCTTGGATATGGGAAAACTGATCCGATTTTCAATAACCGGCGAAAGAGGAAGGGTAGTGCTTTTCAATATCGGCCAAGATATAGTGCTTACGGTTATCACACGAAAAGACATTAATATGGGGCTTCTGAAAGTGGAACTAGACAAATCGGCTGAAGAGCTCATACAAAAGATGAAAAGGTAGGATTTTAGAAAGGATATCAGTGTATGGTCCAGATTAACTTTGCGCAACGCGAGATTAATTGTAAAATAGTCTATTATGGACCAGGTTTAAGCGGGAAAACCACAACTCTCGAGGTGATCCATCAAAAAGCGCCGAAAGATAATATCGGGGAAATGGTTTCCATAGCAACCGAATCGGACAGGACACTTTATTTCGACTTTCTTCCCCTTAACCTCGGGACCGTTGCAGGCATGACAACCAAATTCCAGATCTATACTGTTCCGGGGCAGGTATACTATAATGCGACAAGAAAGCTTGTTCTCAAATTCACTGACGGAGTCATTTTCGTTGCGGATTCCCAGAAGGACAAAATGGAGGAGAACAAGGAATCTCTTGCCAATCTTGCCGAAAACCTTAAGGTGCACGGACTTGATATAGACACTATTCCTCTTGTATTACAGTATAACAAGCGGGACCTGGACAATATATGCACAGTAGAGGAGTTGGACGCCCAGCTGAATCCGCGCACTGTTCCCGCTTTTGAGTCTATTGCCAGCACAGGGCAGGGGGTATTTCCCGCGCTCAAGGCATTATCCAAACTGGTAATAAACAAACTGAACAAGGAACATGCTTCTGTGCGACGGGGCACAGCAATACCGAAGCCACAAGCTGCAGCTCCGCCCAAGCAACCCGGCCCTCCTGGCGGAGGCCCGTCAGCACCTGTGGCGCCGAAAGCACCGGCCCCGCCCGGTCCGTCAGGCATGCCGAAGCCTCCGGGTCCTCCTGGCGGAGGCCCGTCAGCACCTGTGGCGCCGAAAGCACCGGCCCCGCCCGGTCCGTCAGGCATGCCGAAGCCTCCGGGTCCTCCTGGCGGAGGCCCGTCAGCACCAGTACCGCCGAAAGCGCCGTCTCCCCCCGGGCCGTCAGGCATACCGAAGCCTCCGGGTCCTTTTGGTGGCGGTCCGTCAGCACCTGTGGCGCCGAAAGCGCCGTCTCCCCCCGGGCCGTCAGGCATGCCGAAGCCTCCGGGTCCTTTTGGTGGCGGTCCGTCAGCGCCTGTACCGCCGAAAGCGCCGTCTCCCCCCGGGCCGTCAGGCATACCGAAGCCTCCGGGTTCTTTTGGTGGCGGTCCGTCAGGGCCGGTTCCTCCAAGCCCGCCTGGCGGAGCAGGCGGAATTGCCCATGGTATTCCCGGGCCTCCGGAGGGCACGAAACCTACAGGGGATATACCCGTACAGAAAAGCACCTCAGCTGCGGCCAGCACCCCCTCTTCTCAGCCGGGCCAGATCCTGCAGCAGGAAGACAAGGTCGTGGTTGACGGGGGAGGAGGTTTGAAAAAGTGGCTCGTCATCGCAGTAATACTGATTCTTGTATTGGCTGCAGGTGTATTTGCAGTGTATAAAATAAAGCCCGGCATTCTTCCGGGAGTGATCAAGGAGAAGCTGGATTCCCTGATAGGCAGTGGAGATGACGCATCTTCAGAAGCGGATGCTTCCGGAAAAGAGGCAGATAAACCTGAACAGGATGCGGCAGACTGAAGTCCACTATTGCATAGTTATAGTTTCCGGAGTATAATATGTCTGAATTGCCAGGACACGATACAAATAGTGATGATATGCTTCGCTATAAACGGCTTGTATTTTATTCTGAAGAGATCGATAAGATAAATGAGCTGCTGAGTGATTTTCTAGACTCCTCACAGGCAAAGGCTTCTCTTTTGGTGGATGTTGAGGGCCATATGGTCACCAAGATGGGGTATACCAAATCCCTTGATACAGAGTCCCTTTCCGCCCTGATAGCGGGAAGTTTCGCTTCAACCCGTCAGGTAGCCCACATTCTGGGTGAGAAGGAGTTCAAGGAGATATTCCATCAGGGAGAGAATGACAGTATCTATATCTCGCTTATTAGGGAAAGATCAATGGTTGTGGTTGTTTTTGACAACCGCACCACCATCGGTATGGTTAAATTCTATCTCGAGGAACTTTCCCAGAAGGTCGATAAAGTTATGGAGGAAGCTGAACAGAAGATGGAGTCAGGGGAGGTGAATGAACAGGATCAGCTTCTCGATGAAAATTTCGGGGATTCAGTTAAAGACCGTCTTGACGATTTGTTTGATTTGTAGAAGAGGAGCTACAGTTGGGGTTCAAAGGAAATCTTCAATCATACAGCCTGGGAGACCTTTTCCAGAATATTTCGAGCAATAACAGGACCGGCATGCTTAAGCTGTTCGGCCCGCAGGGGGAGAAATATATATATTTCGCTGAAGGTCAGATAAGGCTTCTCGGTCACGGGAAGGGGCATAAGGGGATGCTCAAGGAGATGCTCAGGAACTCAAAGCTCATCGCTCCTGAGCAGTTGGAAAAGGGTGATAAGGAGGCAGCAGAGAACAACACATCGCTTTCAAATGTGATCCTTGACAAGGGATATATCGAGGAAGAAACCCTCAAAGCTTTGATACATTTTGCGATCGAAGAGGATATTTACGATCTGTTTACCTGGAGCGAAGCAACGTTTGAGTTCATAGACGGGCCTCCTGACAACGAAATATTTGATGGAGAGCTTTTTGCAGAGGAAAACGCCTTCAAAACGGACCATCTGGTCATGGAGGCTGCACGCCGTTCTGATGAATGGGGAAGAATACGGGAAGTGATAACGTCCGATGAGAATGTTTTTGTCACTATAAATGAAGCCCGCAACAAGCTTGAGAATTTTGAACAGGGATCGGCTCCTCTTCAGATCATCATGCATGTTGATGGATACAGGAGCGTGGGAGAGATAATCAACTCAGCAGGTATCGGCAAATTCGATGTGTATGAAGGGCTGTTCCATCTGTATCAGCAGGGAATCGTGCGCCATAAGACATTTGAGGAACTGTTCCAGACAGGTGTTGAATTGAAGGGGAAGCAGCAGATCAAGAAGGCGATCGTGTTCCTTAAGCGGGCCCTTGATGTGCAGGATAATATAGAGTGCAGAAGAAACCTCGCTGAACTGTATGAAATGGATACGGAAACAAAAAAGGCCTCCGAAGAATACATGGCCATAGGCAGGGGGTACGTTAAGAACGGGGACGAGGAAAGCGCGCTGGAGGCTTTCAGGAAAGTGATCAAGCTGGATCTGGAAGCAGCGGAACCTCACAGTGAAATAGCAGATATCTTTTCTTCACGGGAGATGATGGACGAAGCTGTTGAGGAATATATACACTACTCCCATAAACTTCTTGAAACAAAAAATATCCAGAAATCCAGGGAGATCTGCTACCGCATACTTAATATAAAGCCTCAGAATTATGAAGCCCACAGGCTTCTTGCGAAAGGGTATTTGTGGGAGGGCAACAGTGAGTCGGCTATTGCCGAATATAGATCACTCGCTCAGGCCCTTCTTGCAAACATGAAGCCCAAACAGGCCATCAAGACGTACGGTGAAATCCTTGAGTCAGACTGTAACTTTCCGGCTGTAAAAGAGGGAGTAAAGGACTTTCTTCTTAAGAGCGGAGAGGTTAAAAGCTACGGGCTGATGAGATTTATTTTAACGCTCATTATTCTGATTATCCTTGGAGGGGCGGGACTTGCAGCTTATTTTATTTATCAGAAAACAACCCACAAGAAGAAAGGGCAGGAAGAAGTCCAGAAGCTTATTGCCAATTATAAGGACTGGTGGGCCCAGATGAGGCATCAGCATATTCTGAACAAAACCAAGAATATCCTTAAAGAATTCTATATGTTCGATGACATCAAGAAAACTGCGGAGGATATTCACCTGAATACCCAGAATGATCTGAAAGAGAGGCTTCAGAAAAAATATGAAACAGCAGAGGGACTTGCGCAGAAAAGAGAGTACGAGAAAAGCCGGGAAATCCTTGACAGTCTCATAAGCACATACAACAAGGAAGGTTTTGCTTTTCTCAGCGAGCAGGTCGAACAGTGGAAAGCGGAGAAAAAAAAGATACATGTCAATATCGTGGGAAAAGAGATAGAAGCGTATTATAAAGATGCTGTAAGGGAATTCGAAAAGGGCTTATGGGTGCAGGCGTTAAAAACAGATGCGAAGGGACTGTCAGCATATAATGCGCTTGACAGGAAGAATATCGGAAAGCTTGAGGGCTACGCCGACGAAAAAAACCTTCTGGCCGGCAGGCCAGGTCTTGAACCTATACAGAAGGATATCGGTATATTAAAAGACAGTATTCTGAATGCGGATATGCAAAACGATGTGCGGGATAAGCTGGTCAACTGTATTGATCTCTACAAAGAGATAGCAGAATCTTATTTCAGCGGAAAAAAACTGTTTAAACGGTATGAATTACTAAAAGATGCAGGATATGACCCGGATGTGTTAAAGCTTATTCTGGAGCGTGCAAAGGATCTGGGCTCGGAAAGGGCCGCTCGGATACTGAAGAAATTCGACAATCAGCAGGCTCAGAAAATGTGCGCTGAAGCTGCAAAGCTGGAGCATGAGGGAAGATTCCAGGAATCGCTGATAATACTGCGCAGGGTCCTGAAAAAATACAAGCACACTAAAACCGCTGAAGATATCCAGTACTTTTTTGTGGTCAGGACAGAACCTGAGGGGGTGTCAATAGATATCAACGGCAAAAACCGGGGGAAAACTGATATAGAAAAAGTGTACCGGTACAAACCGGGTGAACGCGTCAGTGTTGCACTGCATTATCCTACATTTAAAACCAAGGAATTCACAGTAAATGAAAGTAAAGCTGTGTATCCGGTCAGTATGGAACGGGGATATGAAAAGAAATTCCAGTGCAGGGGGAATATCAACTGCCAGCTTCTTTTGTCCGGAAATAACCTCTATTTCGGTGATTCTGACGGCTACATGTATTCATTAGGGTGCGAGACATTTTCGAATAACTGGGACGGTATCGAACGGCCTTTTAAAATAGGAATAACAGGCACGCCGTTTCTTTACAGGGGCGTCTATTATTTTGGAACCGACAGGGGCGATGTTGTTTATTTTGCGAGGAACGGTTCGAATAAACCATGGCCGTACCAGGGGGATTCGGGCAAAAAATCGAAGGTTATAGGGTTCGCAGCATGTGAGAACCCGATCAAAATGAATGAATTTCTCCTGTTCTACGCAACGGAAAAAGGCGATATTTTCGCCCTTGACGCAGACACAGGTCTTCTTAAATGGAAAGTTGCCTCCATTCCCGGTATTGAGTCCGGGCTGTTCGTGAAGGATACGGAATTGTATGCTGGAGGATCTGACGGAATTATCTATGGAATAGATATATTCAATCCGCGGAACGTCAAGTCTGTTTTTCAGGTAAGCGTGCGCAAAAGCATATTCACTGATTTTACGGTTGTTTCAGAATCCGCCATGTTTTTCGGTGCAAAGGACAGAAGGGTCTATTCCATTGATATAAGCAGAGGCCTGAGCCGGGATGCGATCAAGAACAGCGACTTCCAGACAAATGACTGGATACGTGCCAAGATACATATTAAGGGACCCAAGGCGTACTGCGGAAGTTATGACCATCACCTCTACTGCCTTTCATTGTCTTCAGACTATAAAATGAAGAAGGACTGGTCTTTTGAGACTGAGGACAGGATCGTAGCCGAACCTGTTGTAGTGGATGATACGGTTTATTTCGGCGATGCAGGAGGCACACTCTATGCTGTAAATACGGCGGATATAGGAAAAAACACGCTGAAAGTGAAACCTGCGTGGAAATATTCGACCGGGGGAAGGATAACATCAGGATTAAAGATCTGGAAAAACTACCTTATCGTTCCCACAGAGGAGGGGATCATCTACGCGTTTAAGGTAAAGTAGGTCAGAATCTAAAATCGAATCCCATGCTAAGAATGAACGTGCCCCGTTCCGGAAGGTAGATCTCGTCTCCGGACAGGTCAGATTCGACCTTTACTTCTGAGAAGCCCAAGGAGCCGGCAAGATCAAGATAAAATTTTGACATATGGAAACCGAGCCCCAGGGTGTATACCGGGCTTTCACTGGCTGCGATATTTTTATACATGCCTCCGCGCAGGGCAAACCACCGGATCGGAGTCCATTCCACACCTGCGGCAAGAAACTGCACATCCAGATCGTCTATCACTTCAGAACTGTTGGGAACAACATCTATATCAGCGGCAAGGGAAAATGACTCGAACGGCTTCCACTGGACACCGGCCCGGGTCTGGGATTTGAGTTTAAAGGCGTCATCCTCGCCTTTAAACCTGAATGTGGGCTGATTCAGGTTTCTGACAGTAAGGCCCAGATTGACGGAACTAATTGGGGAGTATAGTATGCCGGCATCAAACCCGATCCTGTACGCGCTCACTTCGTTCAATTTGAATTCAGTGGCTTCATCCTCCACTGTTTCACCCTCTTCAAGATCGCTAACAATGACCGATGAGGTGAATGTGTCGGCAATAATGCCTTTGATATTCGTTCCTACAGCGAGTTTATGGTCCATAAAATGTCGTGAGACCGTGCATCCGACTTCCCGGGTGAAGATGATACCGACATCAACACCTGAGAGGTTGTTGAGCATGACCTCATTGCTTCCTGTACCGGAATCGTTTTCAAATGTTGCATCAGCGATTGCGTAAAATATCTTCTGCGTAATAGGGTTGGTCAGGTCGACACCATTGGATGTTTTCGCCAGCCACACGAATGTGGTCGCTGTATCTACACTTAAGGTGTGTTTTGCCTGTATATTGGCAGCGATTGTCTGTTCAAGCCCGTTAAGGTCAGCAGTGTGGTCCATGTAGGTAACGTTCGACAGGCTGAGCGCAGCTGTCATTGCGTCATCAGACAAGGCAATACCCCCGGCTACAGTGAGATCGATTACAGGGTGCCCTCCAGCGTACGCTATTCCAAGTGCGGACACACCGTAATTGCCGAACCGCGTCACAAGCCCTATAGATCCGTGAGCCACAACACCCGTTCCCTTTTCCGACAGGGCAGGGATATCCGCCATAAGCACTTCGAATGCGTCCCTGAAATCGTCGTCATCAATGCTTGTAGGATCAGTATCAGCAGCATTGAATTTATCCTGAAGCGCTTCAAAGTCTATCTGTTCCAGCCTATCTGCAAGGTAGTCCGCTTTTTCGAGCATCTCTCCCTCAATTGCTATGCCAAATCCCAGAGGAAAGGACATATCATACTGGGTGTCTTTTGCATACAGGGCTGGATTCCAGTAATAGGCTTCTGAACCTGATGCTGAGGCAACGCCGGTTCCGCCCATACCGAGGCTGCGTGCCCCTATGAGAGCCCATTCCTCAGCAGGGCAGGGCAGTGTTAACACAGCCAGGCACATCAGAAGGGCTGGTATCATGCGTGCAGGCATTCCGTACATATGCGATTCCTTATCATCGTATGTAAACAATCTTTACTATATTATACTTAATATATAGTAAATATTCAATAAAAAATGAAAATTTGTCGGCGTTAAAAAAAATTGCCTCAGACAAATCTAATATATTTCGAAGAAATATCAAGAAAAAAAGAATTTAACCTTGATAAATACAGATATAATAATATACTTAATTCATTGAGAATACACAGGAAGATTTTCCTTGAAAAACAGTATGTGAAACGTACAATGTTAGTTTTTGTGATCGATACGCTATATGAACATAAAGGGATAGTATGAGCAGCAACATACGGCCTGTGATAATGGCCGTTTTCGCACTCGCAAGCATTGTCTGCGGAGGAATATTGGCTTTTCTGGCGGGGAGAGGATGCGGAAGGCCCGGTGATTCCTTTCCCGCATGGGACGTGCCGGAAACGGTTGAGCCCGATTTTGTGTTCAGCGCTCCTGAAATCCTTAAAAACGGCGCAGTTAAAAGCGTGCGTCAGAGCTGGCCCGACGGAAGCGACCGTCTGGTCTATTATTACAGAACGGACGGGAAGAAAAAAGAGCTTGTCCGAATACGCGAATATTCGCTAAAAGGGCAAAAAAAACGGGAAACAGTTTTTACTCGTAAGGGGAATGCGCTGATCATCAGTGACTGCGGGTGGTTCCAGAACGGATTTCTCCGTTTCAGAATTGAAAGAAGAGCAGAATCCGGGCCGGACGGTTTCGATTATTCCCCTGAAGCAGGAGTACTTCACGGATTATATGAAGAGTTCTGGCAGACAGGGGCCTGCCGAAGGAAGGGAAGATATGCGAACGGAAAGCGCGAAGGTATCTGGCATGAGTGGAGCGGGAAAGATATCAGGACACTGACTGAGGAGTATTCCGAAGGAAAGCGCAGCGGTTTATACAGGAAATGGGACCCTTCGGGCATTCTTCTGATGAAAGGCCGGTACCGTGACGGGAAACGGACGGGAACCTGGACATTCATCAAAGACGACGGTTCGGGATACATTACGAGGCAGTATAAGGAGGGAGAATAGTGGCACGAGTCCTTGAGCAGGATAAAATATGTGAGGTCATTCCTCACAGGCATGAGAATGTACTTATTGACAGGATCGAGCTCTCGCAGGAGGACAGCGAAACAGAAAGAACGGGCAGGGGCAACGTTTGTTTTGCGCCGGGGGACAGAGAGGGGAGGGATATATTCATTGTAAAGGATGCCGAAGGGAGGGATGTGTACTATCACTATATGTATATGGAGTTTTTCGCGCTGGGAGCGATAATGCTTATGGAGGAGAAAGTAAGGGGAGGACGTACAGCCGTGTTCTCCTCGATCAGAAAGGTCTCTTTTACAGGTGCGGCTGAAGCGGGTACAGAGCTTTTATCGAATGTGAGCCTTAAGGGCGTGACTTCCGGATTTCACCGGTTCGCCGGTACAGTAGAGGGGAACGGTGAGGAGCTGGCCGGGCTTCAGATCATGGCATACGGAGTCGACTTTTCTTCTGAAGAGATGTCCGCAGCGGATTCCGGCGGCAAACAGGTGGAGCTCCCCGTGCTGACAGAGGATACTCCTGTGGAGACGCGTGATTTCGCGTATAAAAGGCCGGAGCTGGTGTGTGCCGACAGGATACGGTCGTTTTCTGAAGAGGAGATCGTGACAGAATTCACGTATCCGGAAAACCATCCGTTCACAAAGGGGCATTTTCCTGGCAATCCGGTTATGATGGGTATTATGCAGGTTGTGACTGCGGCTGACAGCGGGGAACTTCTGGCAGGCCGTTGTAACAGAGAGGAATGCGAAATAGAGACGGACAGCTCACTTATGCGGGAGAACGGCAGCCTCCTGTGCGAAGTAAAGGGGCTTTCAATGTTTTTTCATTCTAAGGGGGTATATCCTGAGCCGCGCGGGATTAAAGCGGTTGCTTTCAGGGATATGGTCCGGCCGGGAGAGAAATTATACTGCAGGACCTCCCTTAGAAGAAGTATGGAGTAATGGAGTGGTGGAGTATTGGAGTGTTGGAATAAATAAAAGAAAGTAGTATATTATTTGGTTTTTATTTTACTAAATACTAATTCACTAAATACTAATTACTACTTACTTCTTCCTGTGTCCTGTGACTTGTCTTTTTTATCCTTTTGAAGCTTAATCCAGTGCTCCCGCAGCCGTTTGTGTTTTAAGATGAAATCCAATTGCGCAAAACGAGGGAATTCATGTATGAGGTTTAAGTCGAGGATTTTTATCCCGTCGTCAAGTACAACCAGTGATTCTTGACCAGTATTGCCGCACAGGGGGCATTTATCCGGTTTCATACCGGGTTCGTATTTTTCTGTAATAAAAGCAAAAGGTTTTTTGCACTGTTTGCAGTATGCAGCAGGATATCCCTTTATCTCTACGTCGTTCAGTGTGTCTATTACGGGAAAATAAAGGGGGAACAGGTAACGCCTGTATTCATCCTGTTGAAGTTCGATAACAGCACCGTAATTTCCCTCTGCAGACAGGTACCATATAGGAAAAACACGTTCCGTAATTGGTTGCCGGATTATAATAAACCTCCTTATCTGATATGCAATCATTCCGGCTGTCAGGATGATGACCGCAATGGAAATGACAAAGACAGCTTTTTTCTTGCTGCTCATTGTGTTCCATGAAATATTCATGTTCTGTTCCTTAAAAAATGTATACGCAGCCGTTGTATATACCTCGTTAGAAGCCCTGTTCTGACGGGATTTACCGCGAAAGGATTTCCGACACCTGTTCCAGTTTTTCCTTCATGAGCGGTTCCGTGTCCGCCTCAAGATTAAGTCTGAGAAGGGGTTCCGTGTTCGATTTCCTTACGTTGAACCACCAGGTGCCGCAGCGGACCGTGACGCCGTCCAGAAAAGAAATATCGGCATCGCTGAACTCTTCGGCAATTTCCTGTATCTTTGCGTCCTTGTCATCAACCTCAAAATTAATTTCCCCGGAGGCTGAGTATCGTTTCAGGGGCTTCAGGAGTTCTGAAAGGGGTTCGGTGGAGCTGCACACTATGCTGAGGAGCTTGCCGAATGCGATAATGCCGGAATCGGCAAAAAAGTTATCCCTGAAATAGTAGTGGCCGGAGAGTTCTCCTCCCAGAGGTGCGTTATGCTCCCTCATGACACCTTTGATATAGGAATGCCCGACCCTTGATTCAACAGGGATGCCTTTCCGTTTTTCGATCTCCTCCCTGACCATCTTGCTTGACCTTAGATCGTAGATTACGGATGCTCCCGGTTCATTGTCAAGAATATCAGCCGCGAACAGGGCTGTTATCAGGTCCGAGGAGATAATATCCCCATTTTCATCAGTAAACATTACCCTGTCCGCGTCACCGTCGAACGCAGCCCCGAAATCGGCTCCGGCCTTCCTGACCTCAGCCTGCAGATCTTTCATATTCTCCGGTTTGAGGGGATTAGGTTCATGGTTCGGAAAGGAGCCGTCAGGTTCAAAAAAGAGAGGGATGATCTCAATATCCTGTCCGCTGAAGTATTTTTCCGTTTCAGCGCCGCCGATACCGTTTCCTGCATCGATCACAACAGTTGCGCGTCTGGTGATATGTGTAAAGGAAAGGACGTGATTTCTGTATTTTTCTTCGATATCGGTCTGTATAACTCGGCCCGTTGATTCGGGGATTGAATCAATCTCTTGTATACGCTTTTCAATATTCCCGATGCCTGTTTCGTAGCTTACGGGACGGGCGTGGCTCCGGCTGAACTTGAATCCGTTATATTCCTGAGGATTGTGGGAAGCTGTGACCATAGTGCTTCCCTCTACGTCCAGGGCCCCGCTGGCAAAATACGTGAACGGTGTGGAGCACATGCCCAGGTCATGCACATCGGCCCCTGCTGCAGTCACCCCTTCAATAAATGCCCCTTTGATGGCATCAGCGGAAACCCTCATGTCGTTCCCTACAGCGACTGCCCGGGCCTCGAGTTCACATGCAAAGGCATACCCGATCTTCTGGGCCGTCACTTCATCAAGCTGATCAGGCACGATCCCTCGTATGTCGTATGACTTAAAAATACCAGCCATTATTTTTTATCCTTTAGAAGCTGTTTGTATTGTGTGTCGATTATGGTTATATCACTTGTACGCACGAGCTGATCAAGATGACGTTTCTGAAGCTGTATTATCATGGAAGTTTTAATAGATTCCTTCAGTTCGCTGAAAGAGTCTCTGATGTCTGTAACAGTGATGATATGCAGGCCGGCTGAAACAGTGATAACAGGGCTTATTTCCCCCTTTTTCAGGGAAAAAGCGGTCTGTTGTATGGTTGTATTGATATTTTCGGAAGCTCCGGAGATATAGCCGATGTCCCCGCCGCTGGAAGCAGACGCAGCTTCGGAATGTTTGCGTGCCATTTCAGCGAACTCGGTGCCGTTAACGAGATTTTTTCTTATTTCCTCGGCGCGAGCCCTGGTCAGCGTGTTTTTTTCTTTGTCATCGCCTGTTCTGAGGAAAATATGGCTTATCCTGACCTGTTTGATATTATCTTTATTTTCCGTATAGGCTTTTTTGATGTCATCTTCGGAAATAAGTCCTGTAAGGAAACGTTTATATTTGCAATCGGGTATGATAACCTTTGATATGTAGTCCTGCAGTTCTTTGAACCCGAATTTTGCGAGGAACTCGGCAAAATCCTTGAATGCTGGATTATTCGCGATTTTTTCCTGCATACCTGCAACAGCTGCATCTATTTCCTTTTTTGTGATCTTTACATGGTGCAGGGATTTCCGTATAAACTGGTTCCTGAGTTTCATAAGGATCGCCCGTTTCAGCACCGCAGTATGTATCTTTTTTCTTAAAGCCGGCTGCAATTTGTTTTCTTCGAGGAAGGGATAATACAGAGTGAGCTGGCGGTCTATTTCTTTCCAGGTTACCGATTCGGAATTCACTATTGCGATCACATCGGTTTCTTTGTGCGCTGCAGCATCTTTCTTTCCGGCAGACGGGGATTCCGCCTGGATAAGGATACGTCCGTTTGTTATTTCCGCGCGTGCGCTGATCAGTTCGCATACCCTGCGGAGAGCTTCAGCTGCTGAAATGCGTTCCGATTTCAGGGTGACCGGCCGTTTGAGAGACCTCTGTATGGAGTCGGAATACTCGATCCGCATGTTTATTATCGTTTCAATGTATTTGAGTATCTGGACAGCAGGAGTTCCCTCCATGTTGAGGGATATTTCCGTATTGAGGGAAGAATTACGCGTTTCTCCTGGCGAGGAAGGGCCGTCTGCTGCCGCAACACTGAAGCAGGTCCAGAAAAACAGCAGAAACGTGATGCAGGTTTTCATCAATCATATCGCCTGAACAATCCAAAAAACTCATGACATCGCACGGAAAATATTGTAAGTGATATTTGCCACTTGTCAAAGAATAAAAAAAAATAAAGGGATTTTTGACACTCCTGAATTTTGAAGGAAATTACTTGACTTACGCCGATTTTACGGTATCCTTTGTCACTGACTGCCCTAGTAGATCCCGATGATGGGCCTCCCCTCCGGCCTGTAAGCCCTACGGGCTGGAAGCGGGCATGTATCTCGTCGCCAAGCCCTGCATCTGGGCCAAATGGGCCCGGCTTATTCGTCATTTTAAGGCGGTCAGTCTACTTTAAACCAGGTTTTCCGGTTATTTTTTTATAAATCTGTGTGATTCTTTTTTCTTTCGGTATACTAATGAATAGAAAGGCAGCTGGTGTCTAAAGAAGATGCCCGTATGGTTGAGGCAGTTCTTGACGGACAGGTTGATGCCTTCAGTTTGCTGCTCGATAAATACTACGGCATGCTCTATAAATACTTTAGTGTCATGCTCAACGTTGATGATGAAAAGGTAGAAGATTTATGTCAGGACACCTTTCTTGCTGCATATAAGGGCCTTTCCTCGCTGCGGAATACAGAACAGTTCAAAAGCTGGGTTTTCGGTATTGCTTCAAACAAACTCAAAACCGAGTTCAGGAAGCGGAAAAAAGAGCGGAATGCAGAGGAATCGATTCGGGACGAAGAAAAAATAAGGCAGGAGGAAATAGATACCGAGGTTCAGGAGGAACGTATAAGGGACGCAGTATGGAAAGGGCTTTCGCATCTGGATAAGAAGATGAAAGATGTTGTTACACTCAAGTATTTCGCGAATCTTTCATATGAGGAGATAGGGGAAGTCCTTGATATTCCTAAGAGTACGGTAAGAGGAAGAATGTACAGGGCTTATCAGACGTTGCGCACAATTTTTAAGGAAGACACGGGTGGAGTGTGAGGATTATCAGAACTACTTTGATGAATATCATTCCAATATTCTTTCAGAGGACCTTCACGAAAAGATAAGGAAGCATATAGAAGCATGCGCCGAATGCAGCCGTATCAACCATCATTTTGAGATAATACGCAACAACGGCCTTATTTCCCTTTCGTACGACAAAGGGGAGCCCGGAGAAAAATCTGAATCAGCTAAAATGAGTATTATGAGAATAGTCCGGGAGAAGGAGATACAGAAAAAAAGCATTGAACGTAAGTATGTAAAAGCGGGATACGCGGGTCAGCTCACAGGAACCACTCTGGACAACTACGAAATTTATGAAGAGATAGGAAAAGGGGGAAGGGGCAATGTGTACAGGGCTAAGCAGATATCAATGGACAGGATCGTTGCCTTGAAGGTCCTTAAGGAACGATATGCAAAAGATGACGGATTCATAAATAAATTCCTGCATGAGGCCCGTTCAGCAGGCAAACTCAACCATGTCAATATGATAACCGTCCATCACGTCGGCACTGCGGAAGGCAGGTATTTCTTTGCCATGGAATACGTGGACGGCGAAACGATCCATGAAATGCTTCAGCGGCTGGGCACAATAGAGCCTGCTGAAGCGGTGAAGATCATTATTCAGGTCATTGAAGCGCTTAAATACGCGCACAGCAAGGGAATTATTCACCGTGACGTCAAACCTGACAACATAATGATAGACCGTATGGGCATTGCCAAGCTCGCGGACCTCGGTATAGCGACTTCGATAGAGGAACAGTCTGTACAGACAGAAGGTCCGCGAAAGACGACCGGCACTCCCTATTACATGTCTCCGGAACAGGTCAGAGGGGCCGAACTCGATTTCAGGACAGATATCTATTCACTTGGGGCTACACTGTTCCACATTACGACCGGTGAGGTTCCTTTTAAGGGGGAGGATACGATTCAGACGCTGAAGCTGCGTCTTATAGAGGATGTCCCCTCCGTCCACGAGATAAATCCCCGGATTTCGCCGAAATTGGACTCCGTTATAAGAAAAATGATGGCACTGAACCCTGAGAAACGGTTCAGTGACTATAATGCGCTTATCTCCTCTCTTGAAAAGGCCGGACAGGGAAGGGGACTTGTTGCAACCAGGCCGAAGATCGCTTCAGAACGGAACAAGGTCGTTCCATCCCGTCCCTATCAGCGGAAAACGGGAGCTTATATCGGCATCGGGATAGCTGCTGCTGTTTTTATCGTTGTAAGTATCGTTTTTTTCGCAGGATCCTCGTCACGGAATAAAAAACGGGGAAATAAGGTCACTACCGTTACCCCGGATACTGAGGATATGCACGATTCGGCCTCTGAACATGACGTCTCTGAAAAGCCCGAAGGGGAGGAAAGGCTTCAGGAACTTCTCACCAAGGTCCGCCTGAGCACCGATTATGAGGATAATATTGAGAAGCTCAGAATGTTCCAGTCGCATTATCCCTCTGTCAGTTCTGCCCTGGTCGAAAAAACGATCCGGGAACAGATGGACAGGCAATCGCGGATGAATATTTCCCGTCTTAAAGAACAGGCTATGGCAGATACCGCCAAATTTGAGAAAGAGGAAAATTACGGTGCCTGTCTTGAGATAGTTGACAGTACGTACAAGGGAAAATTCGCTGAGTACAAAGCCCAGAGGGAATTCGATCACCTCCGCCGCTATTTTATCAACCGGGCAGACGCACGATTCAGTGCGATACAAAAGGAAGCCGACACATATACAGCCCAGCATAAATTTGAAAAAGCCCGCACCGCAATAAAACAGGCACTGGCTCTTAATATGCCCGGGATCAATACAAAGGTGAAGAATTACCTTTCCGGTGTTGAGAAACAGAAGAAGCAGTATACTGCTATGCAGCGGGAAAAAGAAAAAAAACGTGCTGCCGGGCTCACGAAATCTTTTCTCAAGGAAGTCGATCCTCTGATACATTCGCTGGAATTAGATCAGGCCATGCGGAAATGCGGCGATTTTTCCTGTAAGAGTGAATATGGGCCGATAGTTTCTTTGGTCGCGCAGAAAAAAAAGGACTGTGAAGCTCTTTTAAGTCTGTATGAAAAGGCCAAAAGCCGCATCATGGCCATGAAGGGGAAGGAATATCGTTTTATTCTGGCAAAAGGCGGCATGTCGAACGATGTTGTCATAAAAAGCGTTGAAAATGACATGATAAAGCTTGAAATAGCGGGAAGCGGCGGGGTTGAGTATGGCCTTAAGTTCGATAAGCTTGCTTTCGCTGAGATCCTTAAGCTGAGCGAAATGGCGGTCGGCAGAAGCAGGGATCCTGAAGCGCATATATCTATTTTTCTCGGGCATATGATCGAAGGGAACATGGAACGAGCGGAGAAGCGCCTTCGCGCTGCTGACATCCTCGGTATACAGAATAAAGATTACTATAAAGGTCTTCTCGCCAGGCGGAAGAAGACATACAGGGAGGAATCCGCTGCCGCTCTTGTGGACCGGATAGCCGCATTGATAGAAAAAGAGGATTATGCGAACGCAGCCCCTCTGATCGAACAGATCGAGAATGAATACGGAGACACGCTCTGCTACGCCAAGAATGCAGAGATGATCGCTGATGCAAAGACTGAGATCGATTATCTTACACAAGCAGGGGATTTCGCCCGGTTTTTCAAGGGGAGAGTTGAAGCGGGGAACGACCGGGATATGACAATACGGTATGATTTCAGTGATGTACAGCAGATGGACGACTGGCGTCCCGTACTCGGAACGTGGAAAGTCAATCCGAACCGGAAAGCCCTGGTAGGCTCACTGGGCGGTGCTGCGAAAGAGAAGGACTGGATGGTATGGACCTCGATCTCCTTTCCGTTCCGGTTTTCCGGAGAGATATATTTTTCAGCGCGCATACACCTTGAACGGGCTATACGGATGTCGTGGGACTCATGCGGCCTTGTATTCGGCAAATACCGGGTTGAGCTGCCCCGTTTCATGGCTCCGAAAAAGAACAGGACTAATCAGGCCGGACTTTCCAAAAAGACGGAACCGGGAGACGGCCAGGGTATTGTCAAGGGAAAGATGATCGAGCATGTGAACTGTTCGGGCAAGCAGTCGTTCGATGTAAGCATCCAGACCGAGATAAAGGAGGGTGAGGCGTTCCTCACCGTTACAATAGACGGTCAGGCTTTTTCCGTTCCTCTGGCAGACGGTGCGCCGAAGGATGCACAGCTCGGATTCTATTCCACACGGCTGTCTGAAGTGGCGTTTTCCGATGTCGTTATTCAGGGCACTGTTGACAAGGAGCTTCTGTCATACATCCACAGCCGTGAACGTATAAAACAATCTATAGCGGCTCAGCTTGGCACAGGAAGAGAGGTGAACCTGTGTGCCGGCCAGAACAGGAACCTGTGGATCAACACGGGAGGGCTGTGGGATATTGAGAAAAATATGGTGCATGGCAAAAGCAGGGGAATGATGATCTATGATTTTCCTCTGGAACAGTATGAAATATCGGCTACATTGATAGCGGATCCAGACGCTAAAGAACAGAGGTATAATCACGGATTTTATCTGCTGTGCGGAGCAGATACTGAAAGGATACTACGGGCGGGATTCACACCGGATGCTGAAGGGTTCTGCGGATGGGACCTGGGAGAGGGTTTTGATTTCAGGCGCAGGTACCACGAACAGGGAGTTCCCGGAAATGAAATAAAAAAAACCTGGCCTGCACCGATCGAATTCAGAATACGGTATACTCAGCAGCATATAACATATTTCCTGAACAAGGAAAAGGTGTTTTTCTGTCCAAATCCGCATCCTTTGCAGCAGTCCTGTGCAGGATTGATGATACAGTGGTCAGGTTTCTGGTTCAAAGATGTAATGCTCAGGAAACTTTAGAGATACCGCCAATAATAAATAAAAAAAAACTTGAAATATCAGGTATAATATTGTATAATATTATATAATACTTAATTATACTAATTATACGATGCCTTTTATAATGGAGATCCGGAATGGCTGATCGAATAAGGAAAATCCTGTTTTTCAGCGTGCTGTGCTGCCTGACAGCCGTGCTTCCCTCCTTTTCTCAGGATGACCTGACAGATGATTTTGATTCACTGTTCGGGGATATTGAAACTGAAACAAAGGACAAAAAGGAGAAAGAGGAGAAAAAGGAGGAAAGCGGGGAGCTCGTGTTTGAGGAGGTATCATTTGATAAACTGGATTTCATAGAAGATGACGGGGTTGAGGACCAGATGTTTGATGATGAATTCAGGGCTGAGGCAGCAACATACGGTTTTCTTGTGAATCATGCCAATACAAAGCTCAGTGCTGTTTCAATTTCGTTGGGGACCTCTCTGGCGGAAACGTACGGGATGCTGACCAGGGGATTTGCTGAAAAAGGCTATTATGACCTTAGTTCTTTTAGAGAGGATGATGTCGTAACCCGGGATATTTTTTCCGAATTCATATTCAGTATCGTCAGCAAAAAGGAAGGATTGAACAGCAGTGACTATCCTAACAGGATCTCATGGGCCGTAACCAGGGGATTCCTTTCTCCTGCTGGAGATGAGGATATTTTTGACCTTCCGGACTTTGGAAGTCGGACCGGGGAAAAGAAAGAGGATATTCCCCTGATCGGCTCAGAGGAAGAGGATCTCTTTAAGAATAAACCATCTGGAGAACAAAACATCCCCGATGTTATCCATCCCAACCGTATTGCAGGTACTGTTGATGTGGAAAGCAATATCACAGTTAAGTTCGTGACACCTTTTTCAACAGTGGGGGCGTACCGCATCCTGAAGAAAGATTCTGCTGAAGATACGTACAGTGAGGCGGGCAAGGTTTCGGGTGCGGAAACGACATTTGTGGATAGGGACACTCTGTCTTCCTACAAAAAAGGCAGGGATATTGTCCAGTATCAGATATCAAGGACGGACAATGATTTTGTCGTGAATGTAACGTATAAGGAGCCTTCGGGCATAACAAGCACAAGAAAAATATACTACAGGATCGAGCCGATCAAGGACTCGGTTTCAAAGAATAAAAAGGCATCCGCCGGTGAAGAACCGCTTCTTCCTGAGTATATATCGGGAAAGGTTGATTTCACTGGCAATATATTCCTCAAATGGATTAACGGTGATGATGCCGAAGGGAAGTATAATGTGTATTGGAAGAAAGGATATCAGGGGACGTTCAGGCTTTTAAAAGAGGATATAAGCGGAACGGAATTTGCCGACACTGTGAACCGGGCTGAAAGCGGTATCGGTAATATCAGTGAGTACCGGATATCGAGAACGCTGGACAATTTCATCATGAACATAACCTATACTGACGGGTCAGGGAGAAAACAGACTGCCAAGTATTTTTACAGGGTCGCAAAAAAAGTATGGAAAGAAAAAACGGAAAAGAATGTCCCCCGCAATTTTGTAACCAGGGGTGAAGTTATCGACGCATTCAGCACAATAATACGGGACCAGCCTTACCTCAGGAGAAAACTTATTGAAATACCGGTTTTCTCTCCCCTGCACACCCTTCCGGCCAGCCCGATTTAGTCAGAAAGAAAATCCACGTTTATGCAGTGCAGAATACCGTTTTCCGCAGGCATCCTGCTTATTGCTGTAAGCATTCATTTCCTGTACTCCCGTCCTCTCACTGAAAAGGAACGGATAGAGGCCCTGTTCGGGAGAGCTGCAGAACAGATCAACGCGGGACGTTATTCAGAAGCGGAACGGACATACAGGGAGATCCTTTCTGCTGACAAAACAAACGCACGGGCATATTCAAACCTCGGGCTTGTGTATGCAAAGCAGAAACGGATTGATTCTGCTCTGAAGAATGCACGCAAGGCCCTCTCCCTGAAACCGGACACACCTGAATACCTGGCAAATCTGGGATTTGTGCACATTGCCGGCTCGAAGTATGAAGAAGCTGAAAAAACCCTGAGAAAAGCTGTTGAACTGGATAACGAGCTCTTTGAGGGCTTTTGGTGGCTGGCGGAGGTTTCCAAGCATCTTGAAAAGCAAGATCTCGCACTGCAGTATGCAAAACGCGCTTCAGAGCTCGAGCCCGAAAGATATGAACCGCATGAGATTTCAGCAGAAGTATATACAGCCCGTCAGGATTATGAACATGCGGTCTCTTCATACCTGAAGGCACAGATCAAGGAAAGCCGCAAGTTCGACCTGTACCACAAGTGCGCGCTTGCAGCCCTTGAAATGGGGGACAAGAGGAGAGCAAAACAGCAGTTACGGAAGGCCCTGCACCTGAGGGAGCGGGATTATGAACTCCGCATGAAGCTGGCGGAGATATATCTGCAGGACGGTGAATACGGGGATGCCCGGGGGGAATATGTTTATGTTTCAGAGCATGGGCCAGACCACCTGAAACCTGAAGCGTTTTTCGGGGCCGGAAAGGCCTGTATGAAAGAGGAAAAATACGAACGGGCCGAAATGTATACTGCAAAGGCGGTTGAGCTCAAGGGGGACGAGAAAAGATACAGGACACAACTCAGCACCATCTATGAAAAACAGGGAAAATTCAAAGAAGCCGCTGAAGTCATGTCCCCTGTAGAGGATCAGACCGACGCCAATGAGTATCTGACTCTCGGGGTCAAGCATGAAAAGGCGGGCAAGCTTGAAAAAGCTGCTGAATTCTATGAAAAGGGGATCGCTTCGGATCCGGGCAAGGGGATCTTTTATTTAAAGCTCGGACTGATACGGGCCAGGATTGAAGACGGCAAAGAACCGGACGAGCGGGATTATACTTCAGCCATGGGGATATATGAAAAGGCGTTCGATAATGATCTGCATGATGTTCCGGAAATGCCGAAGATTGCATACAATCTGGGACGTCTATACCAGCAGTACCCTGAGGCGGGGAGCGAGGAGGCTTCACGCAAGGCGTTGGGCTGTTACTGGCAGGCGATCCGGAAAGACCCCCTGATGATTAAAGCCTATTTTACAGCTGCAGGTGCTTATATAGGGACAAAGCCCTGGAACAGCACAATGCATATTGCCGTATGGTCGGCAGTACTAATCACACTGGCAGGGCTGTATTTCGTCAGGAGGCGGCGTATCAAGAAGAAACTTGCTCAACAGACTTCAGGAAAAGGGGATAGTGAATGAATACATCAATACCGGGATGTGTGCGGGCCGTTTTTCTCTGTGCTCTGGTATCCTGCTTTGTGTATGCGCAGGAACCGTTTATGAAAAAAATTAAAGAGGCAGAAGAAAAACAAGGCAAAACGGAGAGTTCGGTTGCGGTGCAGAAGACAGAAAGCAGCAAAGAAAAGGAAGCCGCAAAGAAAGAGATGCAGCAGAAAATCGAAAAGAAGATTAAGGAGCACGATGAAAAGCTCAAACAGGAAGTAGATAAAGAGAAAAAAAACATAGAAGGTTACCTCGCACAGCTCAAATCCCCCCGTTCAATGTACAGATCAAGGGCCCTGTACGCGATACACGGAGCGTATGCAGAGGGCAAGATATCAAAACGGACGGTAACGCTGGTTTTGCTGGAAGCGGGCAAGGATACCTTTCCGGTGGTTTCCACCACGGCTTTTACAAAACTCCGTGAAATTACCGGTGAAAAAATTGAGAACACCTCTGAGAAATGGAATGAATGGTGGAAAAAACAGGAGGAGAAACGGTTAGAGGAGCTCAAGAAGAAAATCGAAGAGGAGCTGAAAGGTTCAGCCGGGAAGGGAACGGAGACAGATTTTTCTGATGAGGAAGTCCTTTCTGAGGAGACTGAGGAGGAGAGAAAGGAAAGGCTGCGCGAGGAAGGAAGAGATGCGCTGATTAACGAGCATAATAAAAGTCTGGGATTCCTTGACAGGATACTTCTGAAGAACGGGAGGGAGCTTACCGGATATATTATACGGGAGGAAAAAAACAGAAAAGGCGAAGTTGTCAGGTACGTTATTAAATTCAAAGAGGCGCTGGGGCAGATGATCGTGCCTGCTTCCGATGTCAAGGGAAAGCCTGAATACGATATAGACAAAAAGAAGAAGGGCATCATGCCTCTGCCTGTTTCTCTGGAAAAGAAGCCCTGATAGCCAGTGTCCTTCATGCCGGTCCCCTAAGTGCCGGTTTCCTGTTCAGTGACCCTGAATGCGAGAATATATTTTCTTTAAGGTATCCACCCCATATCACGCAGAATGCCGATCCGGAAATCCTGATCCGTGTATCAGCGGATCAGTCACTTAAGCCGGGATATTCTCCGGATATACGGATAGACAATTCACACGAAAGCGTGCAGATAACATCAGGATCGATGCGTTTTTCGTTCTCAGCTCCGGACGGAGAGGGCAGGCTTTGTATATCTTCAGACCGTTGCCAGGCCGTTGATTCCCTTGAAAACGCGCTGCGTGCTGTATTCCAGTGGTTCGCCCTGAAAAACGGGTGCTTAATGATCCATGCGGCATGTGCGGGAAATGAGGAGCACTGTATCCTGCTTCCGGCTTCAGAAGGGGGAGGAAAATCAACAGTGGCATCCTTGTGTGCAGCACAGGGCCTTGTAATCTACGGAGATGATCTTGTGCTCGCTGCAGACCCGGGTAAAGAGGACACCCCTCCCACTGTATACGGACTGCCCTTCAGGGGCGAACAGACGACCGGGCCTTTTCCGGCACGGTCAGCAGAGCTGAAGGAAGTCCTTTTCCTTGAAAAAGGGAATGGGTGCAGTGTCAGGAAGCTCAACAGAGCAGAGGGTGCCGCGCGGCTGGTGAGCAATATTCCGTTCACACGGTCGATGCCAACTGATATGTACAGAACACTATTGGTGGCTGCCGAACGGATCGTTCAGAGGGATGCGGGAATACTTGTCTGCGATCTCGAATCGGATCCTGCCGCTGCGATACTCGAAAGGCTGGATGCTCCCAGTGAATGAATGGGACAGAATAGAACAGAAAAGCATCAGTTCGTGCATACCAGTTAAAGGCATGATAGAGCTGACCTATGCCTGCAACTTTAATTGTGTATACTGCTATCTTGGCGCAAAGAGAAAGCGGAAAGAATTTCTGAACCGGTCCCAGTGCAGCACTCTTTTCCAGAATCTCCGCGAAGCCGGTACGCTTGTTCTCACCTTTACAGGCGGGGAGATTTTCCTTAACAGTGATCTTTTTGACATCCTCAGGGACGCCCGTTCCCAGCGGTTTGCGGTCCGGATATTCACCAACGGCTCTTGTATAGGCACTTCTGAAGCACATGAGTTGAAAACAATCAGTCCTCTTTCAGTTGATGTGTCCCTTTACGGGGCCTCCAGCGATACGTATGAGGCTGTGACAGGGGACGGCAGGCATTTCGATATGACAGTGCAGGGATTGCAGAATTTAAGAAAAGCGGAAATACCTACGGTACTTAAAATAGTTGCGAACCGTCTGAATATAGATGAACTTCCCCGGATGAAGCAGCTGGCAGAGGATATGGGAATGGATACGGCGATCTCGCCGCTTCTTACCCCTGATGACTGCGGTGATGCACGTCCATGTGATTTCATGCTGGATGAACAGGCCCTTGGATCCTATTTCAGGATATACGGGAAAAAACCGGCAGAGATCGAACGGAGGCCGGATGAGATCGTATGCAACTCGGGACGGAATGCCTTTGTCATATCGCCCCGAGGGGAGGTGTTTCCCTGTATTCAGATACGCAAATCTGCGGGAAACGTATTCACGTCTGACTTCAAAACGATATGGAATGATGATCCTGCTCCGATTCTTACAACGATCAGAAGCCTGAGATTCAGGGATTTCAGGGAATGCTCCTCCTGCAGCTTCGCCTCGTCCTGTTTCTTCTGTCCGGGCCTCGCACTCCTCGAATCAGGATCCCTGACAGGAAAAAACCTTACAGCCTGCCGCTTCACCCGGATAAGGAGGGGACATTGTTAACTAATTAACTAATAAAAAACACTTGACAAACTATCTATCTTTCCTATACTTTTCCCTATTATGCCTAGAAAGTCACGAATAGATTATCCCGGAGCCCTACACCACATAATGGTGCGGGGGATAGAGGGCCGGAATATATTCTCAGCAAAAAAGGATAAGCAGTGGTTCCTTAAGCGTTTAGGAACAGTCCTTACGGACACTGGCACCAACTGTTATGCATTCGCATTTATGGACAACCACTTTCACCTGCTGTTACAGACTGGTGCGAGTTCAATATCAAGTGTTATGCAGTCACTGCTGACCGGATATGCGGTGAATTACAACAACAGAAAAAACCGTACGGGAAAGCTCTACCAGAACCGTTTCAAATCAATACTCTGTGACAAAGAGGAATACCTGCTTCAGCTAATACGGTATATACATCTGAACCCTATAAGGGTAGGCCTGGTAAAAACCCTGAGCGAGCTTGACCGGAGTCCTTGGACAGGGCATTCAGTCTTGATAGGAAATAAAAAGGCAGGCTGGATGGGCACAGAAGAGGTGCTATGCAATTTTGGAGAGACAGTAAAGAAAGCGCGAAAAGAGTATAAGGCATTTGTAAGAGTTGGTATAACAGAATCAGAGGGAACGGACTTGAGCGGAGGAGGATTGATAAGGAGCATTGGAGGCGTTTGGGAAGCCCTCAAAGCAACCAGGAAGGGGAAGAAGCCGGCAGCGGATGAGCGGATACTGGGAAGCGGAGAATTTGTAGAAAAAGTGCTTAATAAGGCAGAAGAACGGGAAAGAAGGGCTAGCACACTCAAACGTAAGGGATGGAACTATAGCGCAGTATGCGATCATGTATGCAAAGTAATGGGGATAGAAAGAAAAGAATTGAAAAGAAGGGGCCGTAGGAATGCAGCGTCAAAGGGCCGAGCTTTACTATGTAAATGGATGGTGAAGGATCTTGGAGAATCTAGAGCGGACATGGCAGGGCGATTAGGCGTAAGCCGTCCAGCAATGACAAAATTGGTAAGACGGGGGCAAGAAATTGAAGAGGAGTTTGGAGTATCGCTTTAACCAGATAGGAGAATAGTTAATTAGTTAACAATGTCCCTAGAAAGGAACATTACATGAAAACCGCAATATGCCATTACAGTTTTCACCGAACCCTTGCTGAGGAGGGCTGGACTCTTGAGGATTTTGTACGTCAATGCGGATCGCTGGAAATTGACGGAGTTGATTTTCATCAACGGTTTCTCCCGAGCCCTGAAGAGGCTCCTGAGGCAATGCATAAAGCTCTTGAAGGTACAGACCTTGAGCTTTCGAGCCTTTCACTTTCCACTAATTTCAATACAGAGGGGGATGAGTTCGTCCAGGAGATAGAAAAAGCCCGAAAATGGATTGAAGCGGCATCCCGTGCAGGGGTGAATATATCCCGGATATTCGGCGGGCATATTCCTGACCGGACCGACACAGAACAGCTTGCATCGGCCATGGAAAAAGTGTGTGCTGCAATGAAGGAGCTTGCCCCTGCAGCAGAGGAGAGTAACGTCGTCCTTGCACTTGAAAACCACGGAGGTGTTCCGGGCCTTGGGGAAGAGCAGGTGTCAGTTATAGAGAAGGTGGATTCACCTTTCCTAAAAGCGACTGTTGATGTGGGCAACTATATGAGTTGCGGTCAGGATTCTGTAGAAGGTGTATCTTTGGCTGCCCCCCATTGCGCGTATGTGCACTGGAAAGATATGAAGAAAACCGACAGCGGGGCTGAACCCACAGTTGTTGGCGAAGGAGATATAGACCATGCGGCCTGTCTGAAGATACTTCAGGATTCAGGATATTCGGGTTATGTTGCCCTTGAATATGAGGGGCCGGAGGATGAACGTGACGGTGTCAGCAAAAGCATCGCCTTTATAAAAACCATAATGGGAACGTAGCTGGATCCAAGCTGTATGGGAAAAACCGGGAAAGGACTGTCCGGCTACATTCTCGTGTTCGCCGGCGTGGCTCTTTTTGCCACTGTGGAGATAACTGTTCGGGATTCCAATCTCAGGCTTGATAACCCCGTCCCTCCCATGACGCTGACAGCTCTGAGGTTTCTGACATCAGGGATACTCTTTACCGCTCTTTCATTCTGCAGCTCTTCTGTGAAACGCCGCTGGCCTGAGAAAAAGGATGTAGGCGCGATTATCCTGCTGGGTCTGATCGGGGCCCCTGCAGCCATAGGGCTTTTTCAGTTCGCCATTACCTTTGAAGCGATGAAGGCCTCAACCTGTGCTGCGATATTTTCCATTAACCCGATATTCGTTGCCATTCTTGCTCCACTGGTCCTTAAAGAACCGGTAGGGACAAAAGACTGGTCAGGGCTTGTGCTCGGTTTCAGCGGGGCTGTTATAATGTCATGCTCTTTTTCGTCTGTACAGGGGGATGCGGCGGACATGCTTCGGGCCGGCGGCTCAATGATTGCTGCAGCTGTGTTCTTCGCACTGTACATAATCATGTCAAAGCCGATGGTACGGAAATACGGTGCTGTTCTGTATACGGGATGGGCTTTTGTATTCGGCGGATCAGCCGCAACCGTGCTGGCTCTATGTACAGAAAGAATGCCGATCCTCCCGTTGCTGCATGTATCCCGCGGAACACTTGATATCGTCTGGGTAATATTCGGCGGTACAGCTCTCGCTTATTACTGTTATCTTGCAGGCCTTTCAAGGGTGCATGTAGCAAAAGGCTCGTACCTCTTTTTTCTGAAGCCCTTCCTCGCTCTTCTGTTTTCGCTTGTATATCTGGATGAAGGGATTTTTTCCTGGAATGAATGGATCGGTTTTTGTATGATAGGGGCCGGCCTCGGACTGGTCATGTTCATACCCGCCAGGGATGATGATCCGGAAAACAGGAAATGACTTTTTCGTTGACATATGTATTCGGTCAGGTATAATTACTACCCGGATTATATAAGGAACAGTGTATGAAAAAAGTATGTATATTCATGATTGCTGTATGCTGCGCGTTCGCTCATGCAGAAGAACATTCGAAAGTGCTCAGGTATTTTAACGGGAAGACTCTTGGTTTTGTATATGTGGACAGCATATCGCAATTCAGGGATGATATCTCAGAAACGGGTATTGGAAAGGTATGGGCTGAACCGGAAGTCCGTGCTTTTCTTGCAGGGCCTCTGCAGAAACTGGACGGCCTTGTTAAACAGGGCAGCGCGAAGACAGGATTCGATCTGAATAAAATCTGGGATATGTGTATTCATGCTGAAGGAGGAACAGGCCTGTCCCTGATGGATATTGATATTGATAAAGAGTATCCCAAAATGGTATTCGTAATGACCGGCATACGGGAAGAGGACAGAGAGTTTGCCGCTCAGAATATTTCCAGGCTGGAACAGCTTGTTCTTCAGAACCCTACAATAACAGTATCAAATGAGACCGTACGGGGAAGGAAGGTGAAGGTACTGCGTGACGCGAAGAACGAAAGATCCCCGGATGTATACTGCTTCGCAGAAACTGACGAGATCATTATCGGGCTCAGCCGGGAGGCATTTGTGCAAGCCCTGGATAATTTCGAGAAAAAGAAGATTGAGCCCTATTTGGCGTCCTCCTTAAAAGTCTGCGGATTGCCCGCGCGTGGAGGCATATTCGGGTTCGTGCATGCCCAGTCTGTTATCGCTCTTATACGAAAAGTGATGGAAGAGGAAGGGGCACGGGAGGATGAGAAGAAGATATTCAATGAATTCCATTTTGAGGATATAGCCGCAGTCGCTCTGCACAGTTCTGTTAAAGGGCCCGGTTTCTATAACCGGTTTTTCATTGACCTGACAGGCAGAAATCAGGGGATAGGGAAGTTTTTTACGGACGGAACCCTGAATCCGGAACTGATAAAGGAAGTGCCTGAAAAGGCAAGCGGTTTTTCAGCGGCTGATGTTGATCTGGCCGCACTATGGGATGCAGTCATGGATATGATGAAGCGTATGATGGACGAAAAGGATTTCCAGCAGGTACAGGCGGTTATCGCGGGCGTGGAGATGCAGCTGGGCCTGAAAATCCGTAATGAACTGCTTGCCTCACTGACAGGGGAGTTCCTTGTGTATCAGTCCATGCCCATGATAGCCATGCAGGTTCCGGAAAGTGTGATAAAGATAAAGCTGAACGATAACGCACCGGTCACAAAGCTGATGCATAATTTCCTGATACCCGCACTGCAGCAGAAGGGGCTGAAGATCAATGACGTTGTTATGGGCAATTTCACGGCCAAAATGGTGCAGATCCCCAAAGCTGCTGTCATGGGATTTGTTCCCGGCTTCCTTATCACTGACAGGGAACTGATTATTGCAAGCACGCCGACAGGGATACAGGCAGGCCTTGTACGGCCTGCATCCTCTGTGTTGAATAACATTGAATATGCAAAACTAGACGAGTATGTTAACGCACATAAGGCTTCATCGGTTTCCTTTGCAGATGTCAAGAAGTCATTCAGCACGTTTTATCCGCTTCTGGGGAGCCTTTTCCATTTCGTGCCCAATGCAGCCCGGATAACTGGGCTTGAGATGTCAAAAATACCCCTTACGCAGACCATTGCACAGCACTTGATAGGAATGAGGTCATGGGCTGGAAAGGTTGACGGTGATGTGCTTGCGGAAATATACGGACCTGTTGATTATATCACCACAGGAACGGTACTTACTGCAGGGGGGGCGATGCTTGCATGGATCCGGGTACAGGAGGATGTAGGCAGGGCAACGGTAGCAAAAGTGGAGGTGTCGAAAAAAAACCGTCTCCAGGAATTATTCAATGCCTGCAACCTGTACATGCTGGATCACAAGGGCGATCCCCCGGCAAAGCTTTCGGACCTATATCCGGATTATGTAATGGATATCACTGTTTTCGGAGAGAAGGGGCTGACCAAAGAAACGATCGATCCCCGGGGCATGTTCGTGCTTGTGCCCGGAGTAACGTTTAAGGATAAGGGTAAAATAATGCTGTATGAACGTTTTACTCCAGAAACACAGAATGTAATTGCGATCCGGGTAGACGAGAATATAATCGAGATGTCCGTAGAACAACTGAAAGCGGCATTGCAAAAACAGTCTGAGGAATAAGCCTGCCACTGTTATGGCTGCACAACCCCCCGAAGACAAGAGCAGGGAACTGCTTAAAAAGGCGATAAAGCAGCGGAAAGAACGTTTCAGAAAAAAGCGGAGAAAGGATTTTACCAGGAGGGCACGGGAAGGGGATCCTGACAGTGATGCCCTTCAAACATTTATCTCCTCGCGGCAGCGTGATACTGCTCTTGAAGAAAAGGAACGGAAAGGTGAATGCCGTCACTTTTCTGAATCAGATAGGGAAACTGATTTTACAGGTGCGGTGGTCGACGTGTATCCGCGCGGCGGACTGGTGCGGAAGTCAAAGAACGAATATGTTCTGTGCGGAATCGCCGAGTATCTGTGGAGCAAGAATGAGACACCCGTCGCTGCAGGTGATGAAGCTGACTGTGTCTTCCTGAAGGAAAATACATACGATTACGAAGGATTAATCACAGGGATACGCAGACGAAAAAATATCGTATCTGTTCCTGATGTAAGGTCGGGACGCATATACGAAAAGATCCTTGCGGCAAATATAGAGGTATTTATTGTTGTTGATTCCGTGCGGGAACCTGAAATACAGTTTCCCTTTATTGACAGATGCCTGGTCATCGGGCAGCGCGAGGGTGACAAAACAATGGTCCTTTGCATTAATAAAACCGATCTGATCGACGGCATGCCCGAGGAAATTGACCAATACGGAACATGTGTTGACGAACTTCTATATACATCTGCCCTGACAGGAGAAGGCGTTGAACAGCTTGAAGAGCTTCTTAAAGGCAGAAAGGGGGTGATGGCGGGAAGATCGGGTGTGGGAAAATCATCCCTCTTAAACCGCCTCTGTCCCGACATCCATGCCGACACCCAGCCTGTCATGAAAAAGGGAGGCAAAGGTACGCATACAACACGGAGATACAGCCTGTATGAGCTTCCGAATGGGGGTATGATCATCGATACGCCCGGTATAAAGGAGATCGGCATTGTAAATATCGATAAACAGGAATTGTCCTGGTATTTTCCTGAATTCACTGAATACAGAGAACAGTGCAGATTTTCAGACTGTACTCACAGCCACGAACCCCAGTGCGGGATTAAGCAGGCTGTAGAAACAGGGGGTATTCCCGAATTCAGGTATGAAAGCTATCTCAGAATGCTGGAGACATTGTAGGGGTAGGAGTCGGTGATTTGCGATTGCCGATTTGCAATTTTAAAAGCAAGCAAGAAAATAATCAAATTTCAAAAATCAAAAATCCCTTCCCTCTTTAATCCTGTGATCCTGTCCTTTTTCTTAATCTTTAATTATCCTGTCAATCCTGCCTACGGCCCCGGTCGATTGTTTTATCGTATCGGGGTGATCCCGTCTAATTTTGTTTTTTCTTTATTTTCAAATAAAAAGTTGATATTTAAAGGGATTTTGATACAATACCATACCTTTTATTATATTAGATTGCAATTATACTGGAGACTATGATGGGTGAAAAAGTTATCCTTGCATATTCAGGAGGACTTGATACATCGGTTATTCTGAAGTGGCTCGAGCAGAAGGGATATGATGTAATTGCTCTTGCAGTCAACCTTGGACAGCGGGAGGATTTCGATTCCCTTGAGGAGAAAGCTCTTGGTTCGGGTGCAAAAAAACTCCTGATAAAGGATGTGAGGGATGAATTCATAAGGGAATTCGCGTTCCCGGCACTCCAGTTCAATGCGAAATACGAGGGACGCTACCTGCTGGGGACTTCACTCGCCCGTCCCGTGATCGCCCGGGAGCTCGTTCGCACTGCACAGGAGGAGGGTTCGAATATCATAGCTCACGGGGCGACGGGAAAAGGAAATGATCAGGTCCGCTTTGAGCTTTCAGCCAGCGCGCTGATGCCTGACGTCACCGTAATCGCTCCTTGGCGGGATTCTGAATTCAATTCCGTTATCAAGGGACGCAAAGAAGCAATTGAATATGCTGAACAGAAGGGTATTCCTGTAAAGGCTACTGTTTCACAGCCCTGGAGCTCGGATGAGAACCTGATGCACATCTCTTTTGAGTCCGGAATGCTGGAGGATCCTGAGTGCTCCCCTCAGAAGGAGATGTTTGAACTCTCTGTTGCTCCGGAGGATGCGCCTGAGGAGAAAACGTGCCTTACGATCGGATTCAGACAGGGTATTCCAGTATCGCTTGGCGGAAAAGAGATGGATCCTGTTGAGCTGGTTGAAACGCTTAACGCGATCGGAGGCAAAAACGGTGTCGGGCGGATAGATATTGTAGAGAATAGGTTCGTAGGCATGAAATCGCGGGGTGTGTATGAAACACCCGGCTTCACGATCCTCCATGAAGCTCATAGGGATATTGAAGGGCTTACACTGACCGGAAGCGTAATCAACCTGAAAGATACACTGATGCCGAGATTCGCAGCGTGTGTTTATAACGGATTCTGGTTTTCTCAGGAAATGGATATTCTTCTCGCCTTTCTCGGGGAATCCCAGCGGTATGTCGAAGGGGAGGTTATGATCGAGCTGTACCGGGGCAATGTGACCATAACGGGCCGCAGGTCGCCTTTTTCCCTGTATAGTGAAAAAATCGCATCTATGGAGGATGATCAGGGAGCCTATGACCAGTCCGATGCTGAGGGGTTTATCAGGCTGAACAGCCTGCAGCTGAAAGCCCATGCCAGAAGGAAAACGGATACATGATCAATATCTGTATGTGCCTTAACAAGCCGGCTCTGCTGGATATCAACCCGAACACACTGCCGTCAGAGGAATGCGAGCTCCTTGTAGCCGGAAGCGGATGCGCGGGTATGATGGCCGCCATTCACGCTGCATGCACGGCCGATGTCCTTCTGGTGACCAAAGGCAGTCTTGAGGACTCAAATACTGCAAAAGCCCAGGGAGGCATAGCTGTGCCTGTTGAAGGCAACGACGATTTCCGGTCACATATCAAAGATACTCTCATATCGGGTAAAGGACTGTGTAGCGAGGAGATAGTGAACGAATATATACGGAGCGCTCCTCAGGTATTTGAGAAGCTCCTTGGCTACGGTGTGCGTTTTGACAGGGATGAAGGAGAAAAGCTTCTCTTCGCGCAAGAGGGGGGACATTCCAGGGCCCGCATTGTCAGGGCGAACGGTGATGCAACAGGAGCAGAGGTCTCAAGGGCCTTTATACGGGAAGTGAAGCGTAATGAGAGGATACGGTGTTCACCCCATACATTTGTCGTGGATCTTCTGAAAGTGGGCAGGCGGGTGACAGGGGCCGTTCTTTTCAATCGTAAAAAGAAAAAATTATCCAGGGTACTGGCCAAAGCCGTTGTGATAGCTTCCGGCGGTGCGGGCCGCGTGTATAGAGAGACCAGTAATCCCATGACGGCCACGGGCGATGGGCTTGCCGCAGCACTCCGAGCGGGAGCGGTCCTGCAGGATATGGAATTTATACAATTCCATCCTACTACTCTGTATATCGCAGGTTCCTCGCGTCTTTTGATATCAGAAACCCTTAGAGGAGAAGGTGGCAGGCTGATCGACCGGCATGGAAACCGGTTCATGGGTGACTATTCTGACCAGATGGAACTCGCCCCGCGTGATGTAGTGAGCAGAGCCATTATCCAGCATTTGAAGAAGTACGGCGGGACCCATGTGTTTCTGGACCTGACACATCTTGAGGGGGAATTTGTAAAAAACCGCTTTCCCTGGATATACAATGAATGCCTTAACTTTAAGATCGATATTTCCGCAGACAGGATACCCGTGCACCCTGCGGCACATTACACGATAGGGGGTATACGCGTGGATAAAAACGGCTGTACCGATATGGAAGGGCTGTTTGCCTGCGGTGAAGCGTGTTCAAACAGTTTCCACGGTGCTAACAGGCTGGGAAGCAATTCCCTTTTGGAAGCAGCGGTCGGAGGGATGAAGGCCGGCGAGGCGGCAGGAGCGTATGTCCAGAAGACGGACATCTACACAGGAAGCGCCGACATCCGCAAAGATGATGTGATGAAGCATACCGGAGCTATAGATATACAAGATTCCCTTGTCTCCCTTCAGAGTGAGATGTGGCGCAGTACAGGAATCGAAAGGAATTTTGAAGGGCTGAATACCTCATGGGGGAGAATAAATTTTTGGTCGGGTTATATTCTCGGCCGGACGTTCCGTTCTCCTGAGGGGTGGGAACTTCAGAATATTCTCCAGATTTCAAAAACAATAGTCAAGTCTGCCGTTAACAGGACTGAAAGCAGGGGGGCCCACTTCAGAGAAGACTATCCTGAAACCGATGACGGAAGGTGGAAAGTACATACATGTTTGACAGGAGAATAACAGCATGAAAAATATCACTACGGTCTTGTTGGCGGCCGGTTTGCTTATATGCGCTGCATGCACCCCTTCAAAGAGGGAGCCGAAAGTCGGATCGGTCTATTTCTATCTCGGCGATTATTTTAACAATGACGGTATATCGTATAACGAAAACAGGAAAGACGGGAATTTCGATACTCCTGAAAACCCCGCAGGTTCGTCATATCCAGCTGAAGAGCTTCCTCCCGGAAACGCTGTTGTTCCGGTGCTGGAACATTCGCCTCTTCTTATCATGTTTCCGCCGAAACAAGAAGGCAAGCTCAACAATATCGCATGCGAAGGACAGATACTCAAGGGGTTTACGCCTCAGCGGTTCAGGGAGGCATATTTCATCGGAAGCGGGGTCAAAGGGAACCAGAAAGGTGTTTTTAAATTCCGGTTCAGGGACGGAACAGTCGTAAAAAAAAGCCTTGAGTTCAGGGACTGGTGCGTAAGCAGCGAAGATATTGAAGACCCAGCCGTGTATACATGTACTCACCGTCATGATTACCAGGGCAGGGATGAGAAGATCGGATGCAGGCTTTTTGCTGTGAAAACAATACTGAATACGGAACGGTATCTCACGTCCATACAGCTCCCGAACAACAGCAATATCCATATTTTTGCTATTACGGTCATGGTATCGATATAAATTATTTTTCGTTTCCAACGAAAAATAATTTATAGTTTTTTGTGATAAATACTTGACAAATACTACCTAACAGTATAATATATTAACAATTGCAATACCGCGGGGTGGAGCAATTGGAAGCTCGTCGGGCTCATAACCCGGAGGTTGGAAGTTCGAGTCTTCCCCCCGCTACCATATATAAAAGGGAGTCGTCAAGCACGGCTCTCTTTTTTTTTACTTGATAATTTCCCAATGCATCTTATAATTCTGTTTTCTCTTTAAGGTGAATATATGATGTCAGATACTCTTTCTGAAAAAATAAAGAATATCAAGGAGGAAAAGAATGCTGTTATTCTCTGCCATATTTATCAGAACCCCGAGATCCAGGATATAGCGGACTATGTCGGGGACAGCCTCGGTTTGAGCAGGCAGGCTGCTGATGCATCCAACGATATCATTGTATTCTGCGGTGTGCGATTCATGGCTGAAACGGCTGCTGTATTGAACCCTGAAAAGAAGGTCCTTATGCCTGCGCCGGACGCTGGCTGCCCCATGGCCGATATGATCACCCCTGACCAGCTCGGAAAGCTGAAGACGGAATATCCGGATGCCCCGGTTGTGTGCTATGTGAATTCCACTGCCGAGATAAAGGCCATGAGCGATGTATGCGTGACAAGCGCGAATGCGGTTTCGATTGTCAGCAGGATGCAGGAGTCCAGGGTGATCTTCGTCCCGGACAGATATCTCGGTATCCATGTCCGAAAAAACACTGATAAGGAGATTATCCTATGGGACGGGCACTGCCCGGCTCATATCAGAATCCAGCCATCTTCAGTTGAGCAGGTGAAAAAAGAATATCCGGGAGCAACGGTCATGGTCCATCCCGAATGTCTTCCTGAAGTGCAGGATATCGCCGATCATATCCTGTCGACCGGTCAGATGTGCGCCAAAGCAGAGGAGCTCGATAACCGGGAGTTTATAATAGGTACGGAAACTGGAATTATATACACCCTGCAGAAACAGAATCCGGAAAAGACGTTCCTGCCCGTGTCTCGTGATATCATATGTCCGGATATGAAAGAGACCACTCTGGAGAACCTATTCTCCTGCCTGCAGAAAGAGTCCGGAAGGATAACTGTGCCTGATGATGTTTCTGAAAGGGCTTTGAAGGCGATCACCAGGATGCTGGAGATGAGCGGGTAGGGACAGAAGACAGTAGGAGCGAGCCAGTGGCTCGCTCGAAAAAAAATATCAACACTCAATATCCAATCCCCATTTAATCCTGTAAATCCTGCCTGCGGCTCCGGTCGATTGTTTTATCGTATCGGGGTGATCCTGTCCATTATTTTTTTATTTTTTTTTATTGACTTTTGTATCCGTTTTTATATATTTTATTGTATGTTCTTTAACTAATCATACAAGAGGAAATAAAACCTCTGCAGTGTTTGAAACAGCTGAACATTTTGTTAACCGTCTCTAACACAGATGGGAGCCGTGTTCAATGTCTTCGCGGGCATTGACAAGTGCCCACTTTTACATCTGGGTTAATCAGGTTTTGCTGTTACGGCACATGCGGAGGTTTTTTTTGCGGGTTACCGGCATAAGAAGACTATATGTTCCTTGCCGGATAAGCGTGTCCCTCCTGTTCCTCAATGTATTTCACGGCTTCAATACCGGCCTTGCAGCCCATTGCCGCCGCTGTTACAGCCTGCATGTAGTAATGGTCAACAACGTCTCCGCACGCGAATATACCATCCTCAGATGTATGCATATGCTGATCGGTTATTATATATCCTTTCTTATCCCTTTCAACGGTTTCAGCAAAGGGGGAGCTGTTAGGAATGTGCCCGACAGCAATAAAAAGGCCGTCTATCGGCATCTCTTCGGTCTCCCCGGTCCCGGTATGTTCAAGCACTACGCCTGTAACAGCATCCGTGCCCTGTATCTCTGTTACTGCACGCTCCATCAGAGGCTCGATGTTCGGCTTTGACAGGGCTTTCTCCCGCATCATTTCGCTGCCTCTGAACCGATCCCGGCGGTGGATAATATAGACCTTTTTACCGAAACGGGAAAGAAACTGGGCTTCCTCAAGGGCGCTGTCTCCTCCACCGACCACTGCGATTATCTTGTCTTTAAAGAAAAACCCGTCACAGGTCGCACAGTAGGAAACTCCTTTTCCGGCAAAGCGCTGCTCGGAGTCAATACCAAGTTTTCGGGGGCTTGATCCAGTGGCGATAATACAGCACACCGTTTCGATCGTTCCTTTTCCAGTCTCTACAGCGAAACCGCCGTTTCTGCGCGAAATGGACTTGACTTCATCCGCGCGGATATCTGTATCGAATTTTTCAGCCTGTTTGAGGAAATTGTCCACGAGTTCTGGTCCCTGAATGCCCTCAGGAAATCCGGGGAAATTTTCAACTTCAGTTGTGGTGGTCAGCTGTCCGCCGCGGCTGATCCCTGTGAACAGTACCGGAGCGATTCCTGCCCGTCCTGCATAGATGGCCGCTGTAGAGCCTGCCGGCCCGGATCCCACAATTACACATTTTTCCATGGATATCGCCCTTCCTTGATAATTGGAATTGGATTTTCGACTTTCGACAGAACGAGCAAACGGCTCGCCCCTGCTGTTACCTGATCCCTGATTACTTCCCGGTGACAAATGACCATAGTAACCGGTGACGCGGCAAAGCCGCCAGCGCCACTACGGTTACCTGTATCCTGACTCCCGGTTACTGACTTCTGCCATCTGGCCTCAGGATACCTGACGCTGTGCTTCTTCAGAGGTTCTAACTGCTTTCATAAGGGCTCTTTTAATGTCCGGAATCATGATAGGGCTCATGCTGAGACCGGTTATACCCGCCTGAATGAACCGTTCCGTATATTCAGGGTTCCCGGCCATTTCACCGCACACGGTAACAGGGATGTTATGGTGCCTTCCTGCCTGAGCGACCTGTTCAATAATATTCCACAGAACCGGATGAGAGGAATCGTAGCTTGAAGCAACATGTTCATTGTTCCGGTCTACGGCAAAAATATACTGGATAAGATCGTTAGTGCCTATACTGAAGAAATCAACCATTTCGGCCGCCTGATCGATCTCAAAAAGGATTGAAGGGACTTCGACCATCAGCCCTTCACGGATATCGTATTGGTCTCCTCTCTTGCCCTGCAGGACGGACTGCGCCAGGCTGCGTATTTCTTCGAGCTGGTGTATATCCGTAATCATCGGGTACATGATCTCAACAGGCCCGAATTCACTCGCCCGGGCAATGGCACGGACCTGGGTCTGGACAATTTCAGGATTATCGAGAAGAAACCGTGTTCCCCGCCATCCGAGATAAGGATTGGTTTCGAAGGCAAGATGCAGATAGGGGACTGGTTTGTCTCCGCCCACATCAAGCATCCTGAACGTCACTTTTCTGCCTTTGAAAGCCTTAACAATACCCGAATAGAACCTGAACTGGGCTTCTTCATCAGGCAGGTCACTGGCTTCAAAAAACAGGTATTCGGTCCTTACAAGGCCCGCTCCCTCCGCTTTTTTTTCGATAGAAAGGTTGGCTCCCTGTATATCATTGACATTTGCGTAGATTTTAAGGCTGGTGCCGGGGATTTTCTCGGGGATACCTTCATCTTCGACAGTCCTTCGAGACCTGACAGCAAGTGATTTCTGTTCTTCGGCAGAAGGATTGACCCATACTTCCCCGCGGTCTCCGTCTACATAGAGTATTGTACCGCAGGGGATGCGTCCGTGGAGGCCCTTGATGCCGGTCACTGCGGGTATACCAAGGGCGTTTGCAAGTATGGCCGCATGGGATGTTTTTCCTCCGTGTTCCGTGACGAATCCGACAATATTTTCCCTGTCAAGGTCAACGGTAAGGGAAGGAGTCAGCTCCCTGGCTATTATTATTTTTAACGTTCCCTGCGCTAAACACGCGTCTTCCCGGCATACGGGCCCCGGGTCAAGGGATCCGAGCTTTTTAAGAATACGCCGTTTTAATTCGCTGAAGTCAGTACCGCGTTCGCGTATATACTCATTATCAATGGAAGCGATCCTGTCTTCGTATGCCTCGAATATTTCAACCACGCAGTATTCGATATTCATCATGGTATCTCTGAGGCATTTTTCAATCTGTTCATCGATTACTTCGTCAGAAAGGATCACTTTATGAGCATATAATATTGAGGCTTCCTTTTCTCCAAGCGTCTGTTCAATGTCTTTATGCGTTTTATCAATGTCCTGCAGGGTTTCTTTTTTCGCCTGTCTGAACCTCTGGAGTTCTCTTGCAATATCCTCCTGAGTCTCAAGCGGGAACACCGGCATATTGTTGAGATGGCCCTGCTCAAAAAGGCATACAGGCCCTATTGCGGTTCCGGCACTCACCCCAAGGCCTTTAATCACTTCAGATTTTACGGTGAGATTGCAGTATTCGTTATTCAATCTGCGCCTTTACTCTTTGTCATCGACCACTTCAAAATCAGCGTCGACTATATCCTCTTCATCCTTAGAGCCTTTTTCCGTTTTCGGTTTCTCTTCTTTTTGTGCGGAACCGCTTCCTGCTTCAGCCTGCTGTTTGGCAGCCTGCTCCTTGGCGGCAGCTTCATATATCCGTTTTCCGAATTCCTGCGAAACGTTCTGAAGATGTTCTATAGCCTTGTCGATTTTTTCCTTATCATCGCCGTCTTTGGCTTTTTTGAGTTTTTCAAGCGCTCCTTCTATATTCTTTTTTTCATCCGCCTTGAGCTCGTCCTCATTTTCCTTGACCAGGTTCTCAGTCGTATACACGATCTGGTCTGCAAGGTTTTTCGCTTCTATAAGCCCCGCTTTTTTCTTGTCCTCTTCAGCATGCTCCTCCGCTTCCTTTTTCATTTTTTCAATGTCATCATCAGAGAGGCCAGAGGACTGTTTGATCTCGATCGACTGCTCTTTTCCGGTTCCCTTGTCTTTGGCAGAAACATGTATGATCCCGTTGGCGTCAATATCGAAGGAGACCTCGATCTGGGGAATCCCTCGGGGAGCTGGGGCAATGCCGGTAAGCTCAAACCTGCCGAGTGTCCTGTTGTCTATTGCCATTTTCCTTTCTCCCTGCAGCACATGTACGTCCACAGCGGGTTGATTGTCCTGGGCTGTCGAGAATATCTGGCTTTTTTTCGTGGGGATAGTTGTGTTGCGTTCGACAAGAGGCGTCATTACGCCGCCGAGAGTCTCGATCCCGAGTGTAAGCGGGGTCACGTCGAGAAGCACAACATCCTGTACGTCCCCGGAAAGGACACCGGCCTGAATAGCTGCACCCAGCGCGACCACCTCGTCAGGATTCACTCCCCTATGTGGATCCTTGCCGAAGATCTCTTTTACCATTGCCTGGACAGCAGGCATACGCGTTGAGCCTCCCACGAGGATGACTTCATCAATCTCGCCGGGCTGCAGGTTCGCATCCTCAAGCGCCTGTGTGCAGGGTTTCCTGGTCCGTTCGATTATCGATTCAACCAGCTGTTCGAGCTTTGCCCGCTTCAGGTTCATATTCAGATGTTTCGGGCCTTCAGTAATGTAGGGCAGGTTGATATTTGTTTGAATGGAGGTGGAAAGCTCGCATTTGGCTTTTTCAGCCGCTTCTTTCAGTCTCTGGAGAGCCATTTTATCTTTGGTGAGATCCACTCCCTGGTCTTTTTTAAATTCGGCCACGATATGATTGATTATAAGCTGGTCAAAATCATCCCCTCCAAGGTGGGTATCACCGTTCGTGGAGATCACTTCAAATGATTTTTCGCCGTCGACATCGGATACTTCGAGGATCGAAATATCGAATGTCCCTCCGCCAAGGTCGAAAACGGCTATTTTCTGGTCTTTTTCAAGATCCATTCCGTACGCCATGGCGGCTGCCGTGGGTTCATTGACGATGCGCGCGACCTCGAGCCCGGCAATTGTGCCGGCGTCCTTGGTGGCTTTCCTCTGGCTGTCGTTAAAATACGCCGGAACTGTGATAACAGCCTGTTGAATCTCCTCTCCGAGGAAGTCCTCAGCTGTTTTTTTCAGGTTTTGAAGGATCATTGCCGATATCTCGGGAGGGGTGAAGGATTTTTCTTCTGCAGGAATATGGACTTTGACCAGTTCATCGGAGCTTCCTTCCACTTTGTAGGGAACGAGTTTTTCTTCTTCCTTGACTTCTCCGCCTCTGCGGCCCATGAATCTCTTTATTGAAAATACGGTATTTTCAGGATTGGTAACGGCCTGGTTCTTTGCGCTCTGCCCCACTCTTCTTCCGTCACTGTCGAATGATACAACAGAAGGGGTTGTCCTGTTCCCTTCAGCATTTGGGATGACTTTAGGTTCTTTTCCCTCTAATACGGCTACACAACTGTTTGTGGTTCCAAGATCGATCCCGATAATCTTTGCCATAATGCGTTTCCTTTCTCAAGTTATTTCAAGAAGTCCATTTTCTGCAGCAGATCCTCGACTTTACGGCAGAACATTTCCGAATCAAAGGGTTTCGGAAAAAAAGTGTTAGCCCCGGATTCACATGCCCGGAGTATGATATGTCTGTCATGCCGCGAAGACATCATAACCACAGGAAGCTTCGGTCTGAGCGATTTTATTTCGCAGAGGATATCGAGGCCGTCCAGTCCGGGTATTTCCACGTCAAGAATAGCGATATCCGGCCTCTCTTTTTTGCAAAAATCCACTGCAGTAAATCCGTCACTGAATGTTGTGAAATTATGGAAACCCCGAAGGCTCAGGAGTTCTATAATACTCTCCTTGAGTGTTGAATTGTCTTCAACTACCATAATCAGCGATTCCTGGATTCCTGTCATATTTAATTCCCTTATGCAGAAACTAACAGTATTTCACACCTCTATATAAGCAAAATCCGTTCCATTCATCTATACAGGAGTGTTCCTGCTGACAGATACACCTTGATAAGGCATTAGAAATCAAAAGATTGTACAGTAACTATCCACAAACGGTTTTTTAATAAAATAGAAAGGCCGAGCACACATGCTCAGCCTTTCTATGCAATATTTGTCGTTTTGACAATATCCTGGTAAAAAATGCGCTCGTTACAGCTTTGAAGCGTCACCTTCCTTTTTTGGGACAACCTGTATCATGGTGAGGAAGTCGCCGACTTCAACATCCTCAAGACTCCCTGATTCGAGCTTGGCATACGAGAATTTATCAAGAATCCGGTTTATAACCACTGTTGCAACTTCCTTTGTATCGAATCCAAGCGATTCCCCGGTTGTGGGGTCTTTAAGCTCTTCTAGTTTATGAAAAACTTTAAGGCGCATACCGTTTTTCAGGTTCATGTCTCTTCCGCCTTTTATCGCTATACGTGCGTCGTCTACCACCTTGATCACAACACCCTTCCACTGTTTTTTACCGAGTGTGTTTACTATGCTGAGCACAGCCTCATTTGCTGCACGTTTTGCGGCTCTTCCCAGTGCGGTTTTAGCATAACTTCCCAACCCTCCGGCCCCTATACTGTGCTTATTGATATTCACCCGGGTAACGCCTATACGTACTTTTGCATCATATCCCTCACCAGTGATAGAAGCCAGGAGCCTACCGGTCTGGTTGTCCCTGATCTTTACCTGAATTTCCATTTCACATCGTTTGCCCCCGATTGCCCAGCCGGCGAATTTGCCGTCATCCGAAGCACCGATGCCTCCTACAGTGCCTCCTCCGGCATGGTCCTGCATACGGACGATCGTGGCGTCTATTGAATAGGCAGCACCGATCAGCTTTCCTGCTTCGGGGGCTGATTTGGTATGGGTCATTCCTGCTGCACCCATGTCCTGTTCGGTCAGCATTCCTTTGACTTTGCTTTCCTGTCGTTCAACCACAACGAATCTGTTTGTGGCCAGCAGTATTGATTCCAATTCTGCGCGTATGGCCTCTTTCATCGCTGATGCATGAGGATGGGCAGATCCGGATTTGACTTCACCGACAGCAACAATTTTCTTGGGCCCGTTATATGCAGGCCATTTGAATCTATCCCAGTGCTGCTGTTTTTTCGGGCCTTTAACGTCACCTGTGATCCGTTTAGCCGCTATTCTCTGACTTCCTCCCAGACCGATACAGCCTGTGATGATCGCGAGTGAAAGGGTCAGGCAGATCAGTATCATGCACGGTTTTGAATTCATCATTTTCTCCTTAAAATTTAGAGTAATTACAGTGTAAAATACAGGGATGATTATATTGTTGGAATACCTTGTGTCAAGTGAATTTTCATCAAAAAACAGCATCTTTTGTATGTTTTTTCTTGATTTTATTCATGGCTTACTATAATCACTTGTGATATAGCAGAGGACAGAGGTCAGGAAGAAGTATGAAATATGCAAGCTGTTCTGAGATGAGGGAGCTTGACAGAAAGGCTATCGAGGATATCGGTATTCCTGGAATCGTGCTCATGGAGAATGCCGCTGTACGTTTTTTTGACGTGCTCATCAGGCTTTACGGTCCTGTTAAGGGCAAAAAGATCACTGTAGTATGCGGTTCGGGTAATAACGGGGGAGACGGGTTCGCAGTAGCACGGCATCTATTCAATAATTCCGCCCGCGTGACCGTGCTGTTCACAGGAAAAGGGGAGCCCGGAGGGGATGCGGGAACAAATTATTCAGCTGCTCTCAGGATGGGTATCAGCATACTGCATAACATAACCGACGTACGCCGCACATACCGGTACCATATCACTCGTTCTGATATCGTTATTGACGCGGTATTCGGCACTGGTCTTTCGCGGGCTGTTGAGGGAGAATATGCACGTCTGCTGGATGCGGTTTCAGAAGCGAAACATGTGATGAGCGTTGATATTCCTTCGGGCCTCGACTGCGACACAGGGAAACCCCTTGGAACCGCTGTCAGGGCCGATCATACTGTCACGTTCGGCCTGCTCAAGAAGGGGTTCAGACATCCCGATGCAGGACAGTATACGGGAAAGGTAACCTGTGTGGATATATCACTTCCCAAAAAACCACGAAGACACTAAGACACGAAGTTAGTTAAGAGTTGCACGTTAAAAGTTAAGAGAAGAGAATATCGAACACTGATTAACGATTTGAGATTTAAGAAGTTAAAAGGGAAGAGACAAGGATATCAATAACCAATAACCAATCATCAATAATCAATTACCAAGAAGAGAAAAGAAGAATAGACAGGATCACCCCGATACGATAAAACAATCGACCGGGGCCGTAGGCAGGATTGACAGGATTTCTCGAAGAAAAAAAAGAAAGTGCAAAAAAGCTAAGAATATTTTTGATCGTTTGTAGGGGCACGGCATGCCGTGCCCCTACAGTAAATAGCCTGTTTGGAATCCGGAGCCTCTGCCTTCTAACCTCCGACTTCGGTCCTCTTTTCCCAATGACAAATGAGCGGTGACCAATGACGCAGGTGCCCTTGAGCTTCGTCGAAAGGCTTCGCTGCACCCGGGCCGCCCGTGTTATACGAAGCTGTTTATAGCCCGTTTAAAATTCTTGTGGATTTCAAGGACCTTATCAAGTTTCATGATCTTAAATACTCCCAGCATGTCCTTGTTGAGACCGCACAGCTTAAGAGTGCCTTTGCGCTTTGATATCTGTTTGTGGAGGGCTATTATTTTGCCCAGAACCTTTGATGACATGTATTTAATGTTGCTGAAATCAATAATGAACCTGAGATCAGTTGTTTTATCCACAAGAGCGGTCATTTCAGCTGCCATTTGGTTTATATTGGTATCGTCAAGCATCCTGAGTTCCAGAAATTCAATAACAGTGATTTCTCTCTCTTTATGAATGTAAAGACTGCTTTTCCCTTCAGTAAATGACATATCCTACTCCTTTGTATCCATGTGTCTGGTCATTATACAGACGGCTCCCCCCGAATAGTAGACAACCTTATCCATATAATGATGAATCAGTTCGACACCTCTTCCATGTTCTCTGGATAACGCATCACCGTCTTCTGAAGATGGGACGTCGGAATCCTGAAAACCGTTACCTTCATCGCTTACATATATTGTAAATTCATTCCTGTTCGTAAAAATCCGCACAGTAACGTGTTTATCCGGATCGGAGCTGTTCCCGTGTATAATTGCGTTAACCATTGCTTCGTCCATAACAAGCCTGCACCAGAAGATATCTTTTTCCGAGATAATGTTCTGTTTCAGAAGATATTCAAGGATATATTCTCGTGTCTGTGTCTTTTTTTCGGATGTACTTGCGAATGAACAGGAAATTTCCGGAACACCAAGACCGGGAGGGGGTTCTTTTTCAATATGCATTTATCTTTCCTACCAGGAGAGTAATATCATCACGTTGAGATGCAGTGCCGGAAAACTGTTTTACAGCTTCAATTAACCCTGACATTATCTCATCAGACGTTCGGGAAGCAAGCGAGGACACCTGTTCCTTGAGCCGTTCCCTGCCGAACGATTCTGAAGATCCGTTCATAGCTTCAAATATACCGTCCGTACAGAGAATGATAATATCGCCCGCTTCGAGCTTTGCAGGGCTCTCAAAATCGTAATCCATATCTTCGATCATTCCCAGTATAGTCCCCGTGCTTTCAAGGGCAGTGAACGTGTTGTTGGACGGATGGTAAATAAGCGGAGGTTCATGACCTGCACTTATATAGCGAAGATTCCTGGACGAGTCGATGATCAGCATACAGAGGGTCATAAAGCTGCTTTCATCCATATCCTTTTCAAGCAGGTTGTTAAGCCCTGAAAATACACGTGAAATGTCTGTATCATTATGTATCAGTCCTTTGAGAAAAGCACGTGCAGTTGCCATGAGAAGAGCCGCCCCTATCCCGTGTCCGGAGATGTCCCCCACCACCATGGCAGTTCCCAGACCCTCTACGGGAAACACGTCATAATAATCCCCCCCAGTTTCGTCACAGGCTTCCGAATATCCTGCAATATCGATATACGGAAGGGAGGGAAGGGAAGCGGGAATGAAGCTTTTCTGGATGGACCGTGCTATCTGCATTGCCTGTTTGATCTTCTGGGCTTCGAGAAATTCCCGTATGAACGCAGCACGTTCAATGGCAAGGCCCGCGCTGGCTGATACCGCTTTCAGGAGTTCTTCGTCATAGGAAGTAAAAGGGGTGCCCGTTTTTTTATTGAGCACCTGGACCACGCCTACCACGTTCCCCTGAAAATCACATAGGGGGGCAGCAAGTATTGAACGGGTCCGGAAGCCGGTCTTTTTGTCGATATCCTTGTTGAAAAGACTGTTTTGATACGCATCCGGAATGTTCAGAAGGGTTTTCGTGGCGGCAACGTGTCCAGCAACCGAGGTGGAGTCCGCAGGGATACGGATCTCTTTTTCACTGATGCCTTCCGCGATTTTTGTCCAGAGTTCGTTTGTCTCCTTGTCAAGTACGAAAAGTGAACTTCTTTCCGCCTCCATAATGAAAGTGGTCTCTGATATGATTCTCGGGAGAAGCGTGTCAAGGTCGATATCCCCGCTTATCCGGCGGGTAATATCGAGAATGACCTTCAGATCTTCAGCTTCTTTACCTGCGTGTTCACACATAGAGATGGATGTATATCCCTGATAGGGAAGCGTGTAGGGTTTGTTTGACTCTGTATTCTGGCATCTGTCCGGACAGGCCACCGGCTCGCCCCTACCGTCTTCTGACCTCTGACCTCTGATTCACGCAATCTGCGTTATTCCGTGTATGATACAGGGGTTATCTTCCGAATCCCCGTTCTATCGGAGAAACGTATTTGTCACCGGATGATTTTTTGTTGTCAAGATAGCTTTCACCGCCTGATACGGGTGTTTTGCGGACAGCAGGCTCCTGTGCCGTGTGAGGCTGGGAGGGAGCGGATATTCTGATATCAGGAAGCTTGAGCTTTGCACCGACATACAGGGAATCCCGGTTTTTGATATGGGGATTGGCGTCAATAATATTCTGCATGTATTTGACGGAGCCGTATATTTTCATTGCGATTTCGCTGAGTGTATCACCTTGCTGTACTGTATACGTTTTTCCGCCTCGTGAGGAAGACCCGACATATCCGGTGAGACCCGATTCGGATCCGGCCGGGATATCGGGAAGGTCTTCCCTGGATGATATTCCTTTAGAGGAGGGGCCGGCTCCCGGGATCTTTATCTTCTGGCCCGGATATATCCTGTTGGGGTTCAGGCCGGAATTCAGGCCTGTGATTTCACGCCATCTTTTGGGGCTGCCAAGGAATTTCTCTGCAATGGTCGAAAGGTAATCACCCTCTTCCACTGTATACACAAAATATTCGGCCCCTTCAGAGTCAGCATTTATTGTGATCCCGGGGATCTTTATTTTCTGTCCAGCTATGATACGGTCAGGATTAATGGACTGGTTTGCCCGTTTGATGTCCTTGAACTTCATGCCGTCGCCGAAATAGAGCTGCGCAATGCTCCAGAGCGTTTCGCCCTCAGCGACCGTATGGATTTTTGACTCACCTGTATCGGGCAGGGAAGGGGTGTCGTCCGCTGAAGGAAGATTGCTGAGGTCGGGAAGGTCCGTATCCTCTTCAGACATTTTAGGTTCAGGCTTGACATCGGGTATGATGATCTTTTTGCCTGCCGGAACATTGTATTCATCCCTGATGCTGTTGGCTTTCATGATCTTCTGCCACTTCGTGCTCGTCCCGTAGAATTTTTTTGAAATAGTGCTGAGTGTATCCCCTCGTTTTACTGTATATACCATCACCCCTTCAGGAAATGTGTTTTTATCTTCCGGCAGAGCAGCAGGGGATGTTTTGACTTTAGGCGTGTATTTAGGGATTATTATTTTCTGGCCGGGCATCATTTCATTGGGGATGATATGGGGGTTGGCATCCTTGATAATGGTATACAGATGCGCACGGCCGTATATCCTCGCTGCTATCTTGCTGAGCGTATCGCCTTTTTTGATCGTATATTCGGTCCCGCCAACGGCTTTGGTCTGTGTCTCCTCTACTGTTTCGGTAATGCCGGCGAATGGGTCGTCTTCTGTACGTTTTTCTTTTTCCTCTTTTTCTTTGTCTTCGGGATCTATATCAGGAAGCGTGATATCATCATTGATGGTGATGACCTTGTTCTTCACCTCCGGCTCCGTGATATCTTCAGAAGTCCGGGTATCGTCAGTGCCAGAGGATACATCCGGTTCCTTTTTTACGTCAGTCTCTTTGATGTCGGGTTCGGAAACCCCGATATCCGTTTCCTTTGTTTTAAATCCGTCATCTTCTGTATTGTCCGGTTCAGGGAATTCGATGACATGTTCTGTATCTGCGGGTCCGGGTTCTGTGACGGACGTGTCTGTATCGGGACCCTTGTGATCGGACGGTTCCGATTCCTGTTCAAATCCGGGCTCTTTGTCGGTCGAAGCGACTGTTCCTGTGCCGGGATCGTTTTCCCCTTGATCTTTCTTTTCCCCCTCATATACAAAAATTGCAGCAGCGAGAAGGGTGAAAATTACGGTGAGGCCTAGTGCGAACTTCACTTCCTTCTGTATAATCATCTCCCCGTCCTTTCTTAAAAAAACGCTGTATACGTACTAACTGTATGTGTTTATACGTATTGTAAACATCTGCAGGAAAAAGTCAACTATAATTCTTTTATTTTTTCTTTTCCCGCAGCCAGTGAATCAGGATCACTACCGGACTGGCGATAAAGATGGAGGAATATGTGCCCACAATAACACCAACAGTCAGTGCAAATGCGAATCCCTGAATCACCCCTCCTCCGAAAAACAGCAGACAGAGCGTAACAAGCAGTGTTGTAAGGGATGTAAGTACGGTACGGGAAAGGGTACCGTTTATTCCATTGTCAATCAGGTCTGCGATACGTGTTCTGGGAAGGGACTGGGATTTCTGGTGCCTGTTCTCTTTAAGGGGGAACTGCTCCCTGATGCGGTCAAATACCACTATCGTGTCGTTTAGTGAATACCCGATAATGGTCAGCATGGCGGCAAGGATGGTCAGATCGATCTTAATAGGGATAATGTTGAGGCTGTCTACTATCACAATGATGCCTACCGTTATGGCCACATCATGCACCAGTGCAGTGACGGCACCGATGCTGAAATTGAACTCAAACCGTATGGTAATATATATCACGATCGCAATCAGGGCAAGGATTATCGCTATGATTCCCCGTTCACGCAATTCGCTTGCCACAGTCGATCCTATGGCATTATCACCGAGGAATCTCCTGCTCACGGGAAGCCGGGATTTAACAGCCTCTTTTATATCATGGACTGTCGCACTCTCATCGTCAGGAGCCAGGGTCAGATCAACAGCGGTTCCCTTGACGGAGTGTATCTCAACAGATGCGAACTGAAACCCCTCAACAGCAGGTGCGGTCAGCCGGTCATGTATGTGCTTCTCTGCAAGCTCTTTATCAAGTACAAGGGCCACCTTGAATGTGCCGGCATCCTCCTTTTTCACAGCACGGAAACCTTCGGGTGCAAGCTTGTCAGCGAACATTTCCTCAAGGGTTTCCTTGAGCCGTTCTCTGTTTTTTTTCAAGGAAACCACTATAACGCATTTTTCTTTTGATGAATGGACGGCTCCTTTTTTCAGGTCGGCACGGGGGAGCCTTTCAAGGATATTCCCCGCCGGCGGGAACGTTCCTTCAGCAGTGAGAATGAATGCTTCGTCAAAACCCCGGAAAAAAGCAGCTATCTCTTTGGGATGTTTGAGCTCGAAGGGCTCTGTTCTGCCGGAGGAGAAAGCGGTCCATTCCATCTGTTCCATTTCCTTCTGCTGTTCCGGCACAATGGTGAACTCTTCTACAGAAACGGGCTCCCGTTCAAATGCTGTTTTGAACATTTCAGATATTTTGAGGGGTTCATCTTCCTCAGGAAGATACAGGGAGAATGTACTTCGTTTACCTGTTGTGTGCAGGTCCCGTTCGGAAAACCGTTGGATCTTTACGTGGGGGAACCGGCCTGAAAGCTCCTGCCGCAGCTTCTCTGCGTCAATGTCCGAGCTGAACGCAGCTTTTGTGATAGAACCACCGTTGAAATCAACGCCGTATTTGGAATCCCCGCGCATAAAGAACAGGACTGCGCTGCAGATAATCAGGATGACCGACAGGGTCTGGAATTTCCACTGGAAGAGGAAAAACCGGCCGGAATTTTCCTGCTTTTTCGAACCGACCTTGTCGGAGATAAAGGAGAATGCAGGATTGGTAAGGATACCAAGCATGGGGATATCCTGCTTGAAAAACCCTGAATTCAGCAGTACCTGGAAGAAGGCTTTTGAAATGACCAGAGCGGCGAACATGCTTCCGATGATGCCTATGGATAGTGTGATCGCGAATCCCTTTATGGCTCCTGTGCCCACTATCAGCAGAATCAGTGCGGTTATCAGTGTGGTGATATTGGCGTCAAAAATGGTCCAGAAAGCCGATCTGTACCCCTTGTCGACCGATGTTGAGATATGTTCCGGCCCAACTTCATTACTGCCGGCCCGTTTTTTCGCGAGTTCCTCCCGGATCCGTTCAAATATGATGATATTTGCGTCTACCGACATGCCGATTGTCAGAAGCAGGCCGGCAATGCCCGGCAGTGTGAGGGTGACCTGGAACAGGGAAAGGCCCCCTATAATAAGAACGAGGTTGCAGAAAAGGGTGGCATCGGCAATTAATCCGGCTTTAAGATAGTATGCGCACATAAAGAGCAGTACGACACACAGGGCGTAGATGATTGACCGTATACCGTTTGTAATGGAGCTTTTCCCGAGGCTTGCCTCAACCGAGTATTCAGACAGTTCCTTCATTTTGATATCAAGGCTTCCCGCCCGGAGAATATCTATCATTGAATCAACCTCTTCATGCGTAAAATCACCTGTGATCCGAGCGGCCCGGGTTATCCTCTGCTGTATCCTGGGTGCTGATTTCAATTCCCTGTCCAGAACGATGGCAAGCCGTTCTCCCCTGTTGTTCCCTGTGACGTTGGACATTTTTCTGCGGCCGATGAGCTTAAAATCGATCCCTACGGCAGGCCTCCCGTGTTCATCAGACTGGATTTTATATATACTGGAAAGATCGTCGCCTGTAAGCCGTTCCTCCTTTTCTACAAGAAGGGTCTCGGTCTGCCTTTTTTCTTCACCCTCCTTCTCAACGACTTCAGTCAGTTCGAGCAGTTCATATCCTTCAGGGTAGGGGCGGAGTTTTTTGGGAGGCCGACCTGGATGAGCTCTGTTTTCCCGTTGTATTGTATCGTTATCCTCTTTTATTTTCAGATACCTGTCAACCAGGAGATTATTCGAGCTGACAAGGCGGAACGCGAGATGCCCTCTTTTCTTGATGATATTCTTTACCCGTTCGACTTCGTCCACGTTGTATCCCGGGATCTGGACGAGTATCCTGTTTGTGCCTACTTTCTGGACTGTATTGCCTGTAAGTCCGGAATTATTTATACGCTGACGGATAATATCAAGAGTACGCTCATTAATAACTGCTTCACTGCTCCCTTCAACAGGGAGTACTTCGTACATGATCTCAAAACCGCCGGCCAGATCCGTGCCCAGTTTGATCTCCGTGTTGTCCTGCAGCGTGGCTGTCTTGATCACCGCTTTCTGCAGCTTGTCGAAATCATCTTTTTCTATATCGTCCTTTTCCGGGTCAAGAGAATACTCTTCACACAGTTTTGCCCATTCAGCTTCCGTGGGGTTTCCCCGGTACCCTTCGATACGGTTTTCTAGTTTTTGCAGCACATCCGCGTTGTTCTCGCGGTGAAGGAGTTCAGCAGGTACAGCGCATACGATTGCAAGGGCAACGGACAGAACTATCCAGAACATTTTTTTTGTTAGTTTAGAGGATAGGAAATTATATGCAATGATGCCGGCAATAATGAATACACCGTATTTTATTCCCCTGGTGACAGGGTCGGTAATATAAATGAATAGTTCGATAACAAGAGCGGCGGCAAAATATGCGCATACAACGATCGTGTTTTTTAGCATTGTGTAACCCTTTTCTATGACTCAGGTTCGTCCATGTCTTCGGTTTTTCCCTTTATTGACGCAACGGCCCGTTTCAGCATATTTATTTTTATATTACTGTTTTCATCGACCAGCAGAGTGATATCTTTGTCAGTGACATTTGTGACTTTTCCGTATATTCCCCCGATGGTGCGGACTTTGTCCCCCTTTGCGACTGAACTCAGAAGTTCCTTCCTTTTCTTCTGTTCTTTTTTCTGAGGTCTGATAAAGAACAGATAAAAGATGGCGAGGAAGGGGAGAACGAAAATGAGCAGGATTTCCATGAGTCCTCCCGGTTTTTTACCAGGCGCATTCTGCGCGAAAAGGGACGCATGCACGCAGGCATGAACAGTGGCGGCAAAAAAGAGTCTGTGTTTCACTGCTGGTTTCCTTTATAATATTTTTTTAAAAAGTGCTGTTTGAAACTGAGGAACGAGCTGCTGGAGATCGCTTCCCGAATATCGTTCATGAGCCTCACAAAGAACGTAATATTATGCAGAGAAAGGAGCACCGGTCCCAGCCCTTCCTTTGTATTGAAAAGATGCCGAACGTATCCTGCCGAAAAATGCGTGCAGGTGTAGCACGGGCATCCGGTTTCAATGGGTTCCTTCATTTCAGCGAATCCGCTGTTTCTGACATTTGCCTTGCCCCGGTACGTAAATGCTGTTCCGTTCCTGCCGTTCCGGGTTGGCAATACACAGTCAAACATATCGCATCCCTGTTCAACAGCATCGAGTATATCTTCCGGTTCTCCGATGCCCATAACATACCGGGGTTTTTCTTCGGGCAGAAGGGATGCTGTGAATCCTGTAACGGAATTCCGGATATCCCGTGGTTCTCCAACGCTTACACCTCCTATCGCGTATCCCGGGAAATCCATATCTATAAGGGCCCGGGTGCATTTTTCCCGGAGATCCGTGAATCTGCCTCCCTGTGACACGGCAAAAACGATCTGCCCGGGTCCGGGAGCGCATTGCTTGCTTGCTTCAGCCCAGCGCAGGGTTCGCTCAACCGCCTGTTCGACTTCCCTGCGCGAGGCGCTGCCAGACGGGCATTCGTCCAGGACCATGGCAATATCCGATCCGAGCTTCTTCTGGGCCAGGATCACCTTTTCAGGGGTAAGCTGTACAGGAGCCCCGTCAATATGCGAGCGGAATTCGACACCTTCATCGTTGACGGTATTCAGGGCAGCGAGGCTGAATATCTGAAAGCCTCCGCTGTCCGTGAGTATCGGCTTGTGCCATCCTGAAAACGCGTGGATGCCCCCAAGCCTGCTTACAGAAGCGGTGCCGGGCCTGAGGATGAGATGATATGTGTTTGCAAGTATTATCTCCGCTCCTGCTTCCGCGACCTGGTCCGGGGTCAGCATCTTGACTGTTGCAGCAGTTCCTACAGGCATGAATACAGGCGTGCGTACGGACCCGCTGTGTGTCTCCAGGACCCCGGTCCTTGCTGCTGAAGCCCTGTCCCGGCTTTCAATCCTGAACATATATTGTAAAAGACCGATAACGCGGACAAGCCGAAACCCCAAAAAGCACCTTAATAATACATGTAGCCTTGGAATTTAATATTTGTGCTTTATTATTCTGAACGTCCGCGTTGTAAAGCATAATTTGTTTTATTTGTTGGAACATAATCAATACCTGTGTTTTCAATCAAAACATGTATGGTAAGGAAATTTTATTAGGAAACAAATTTTATTCCGTGACTTATCCATCATTATTTCCTGTATAATTGGCGAATTATATATGTATCTTAAAATCTTTTTATTTTTCATAGAAGTACTCATTGGATAAGTCACTAATAGATACGGAGAAAGGAGATTCCGGAATAGTAATGGATCAGGATATCCCTGAATGTATATCCCGCTCTGGCCATTCCCATGCTTCCTTTCTGGCACATTCCAACCCCGTGCCCGAACCCTTTTCCGCTGAATACTATTGAGTTGCCCTGCTCGCCGACCCGGAACCAGGTGGACTTGATATTGCCGATGTCCTCTTCCTTATGTGTATTCAGTATTGCCCGAAACCTGATCCCGTCGAGGACAATAGTGCCGTGATGGTGCTGTTTGTCGACCTCGATCTTTATGTATCTTGCCCTGCCGCTTGTGCCCCGTCCTTTATCCGGCACATAGACACGTTTTATAAAGTCAAGCCTGAAACCTTTATCGTGGAGTTTACGCTTGAGCTGGCCTCGGGTCAATGTATATTTCCATTCATAATAGGGGGCTTCTCTGCAGAAATCGCATGTTACTGAAGTGAGCGGTACCTGAGGGAGACAGCTCCATACATCCTCGATATTCGCTGTTCTTCCGCCGCACGTTGATGAATAGTAAGCTTTGAAAAGTTTATTATCATACATCATGACGATTCCGCGTGTGGCGTTAACCGCTTCCCGTATCTGTGAAGGGTATGTGCTTTGCGGTGTGAATACCTGTGAACGTGTTGTTCTTGTCACATGATACGTCCTGTTCTTTCTGACCCTGTATTCGTACAGCACGAAATTCCGGGCGGCTACAGCCTGGGCCTTCATGGCTTCAAAAGGGGCCCTGTGTCCCAGTTCCCCCAGGACCACACCGCAGAGGTACTGTTCTACAGGGAGAATATTGGCCGCGGTCAGGGACGTGCCCCCGGCGTGAAAAAGGACAGATCCGTAATATGCGGTTCCCCCGACTGTTATGCCGGTTTTTTCCTCACCAGTGATCTCAATGATCTCGGGTGCCCTCCCTTTAATGCCTTTCATGCTGACCGTACCGCGGTGCCAGCTTACATCCTGCTGCCCAATTCCCCGGTCCGTTTTGAAAAGCACTGCTGAAGAATCCCTTCCCTCTGTAGCGTCAAGAACAGTGCAGGGGCCATCAACCCTGACCGTGAAGCTGCGCTCCCTGCCGATAAGCACCTTAATATCGGGCCCCTGCGGCTGCGCAGAGGGAGGTGTTATCAGCGGTTCCTGCCGCGCCTGGGGAACATCAGTGCATGCAAAGATTCCGAGTAGGAGGGCTAGAGCTGAAAGAAGAATGCCCGTTTTGAAGATGGAGGATATTGAGATATTCACTGTTTTTTCTCATCAAAAAGGGTTTGTTTGTCTGAGCCGCCGTGTTTTCCTATGCTTGAGTATCCAGCAGGGGAAAGCTCGCGTCCCCGCGGCGTTTTTTTTATGAGGTTTGCCTGTATAAGATACGGTTCATACACCTCTTCTATGGTATCCTGCTCCTCTCCTACGGAAATAGCAATGGTTTTCAAGCCAACAGGCCCCTGGTGCGCTCCGATCACGTTAAGGATCTTTCTGTCCATGCGGTCAAGGCCCTGATCGTTGACGCCTATCCTTTTCAGCCCCTCACGTGCCACTTCCTCTGTTATTGCTGAATGGCCGAGAACCTGGGCAAAATCCCTGACCCGTGCCAGGTATCTGTTGACGATACGCGGAGTGCCCCGTCCTCTTTGCGCGATCTCGCGGGCTCCATCCTCGTCAATGGGAATATCAAGGATCCCGGCAGACCGTTTAACGATCATGGCAAGCTCTTCAGGAGGATAAAAATCAAGTTTTTCAAGTATACCGAACCTTCCGCGAAGGGGAACAGGTATCAAGCCTTCCCGTGTTGTGGCCCCGATCAGAGTGAACGGTGAGATATTTATCTTGACAGTACGTGCGCTGGGGCCCTGGTCGATAACTATGTCAAGGTTGAAATCCTCCATCGCTGAAAAGAGGTATTCCTTGACAGTATGGTTCAGCCTGTGTATTTCATCAATGAACAGGACATCACTCCTGTTGAGGCTTGAAAGAATACCGACCAGGTCGCCGCTTTTTTCAAGGGCCGGCCCGGACGTGATCCGCAGCGCGGACCCCATTTCGCTTGCGATTATCCTGGCAAGAGTGGTTTTGCCCAGTCCTGACGGGCCTGAAATGAGCACGTGATCGAGAACATCCTCCCGTTCTCCGGCAGCCTGTATATATACCTGAAGGTTGGACGTTACTTTTTCCTGTCCCACGAACTCCTTGAATGTCGATGGCCTGAGCCTGGTCTCGAAAAGCACTTCATTCTCGAAGCTTTTTCCTGTGACGATCCTGTCAGCTGTCATATCCTGCATATTCCCGGATTAATATTTCAGTGCCTTTTTTACAATGTCTTCAACTTCAAACGGTTTGTCTGTCTCTCTCAGCGCAGCGTGGACCTTTTCAGCTGCAATGTTTTCAGGAATTCCGAGAGCAGCTAGTGTCTTTACAGCGTCGTTGCGGACACCGGCTTCTTCGCTGCCCGGTCCGGCAGAAGGCGTTCCCGTGTCCAGACCTGAAATAGAGTCTTTCAGTTCATGGACGATCCGTTCAGCTGTTTTTTTTCCGACTCCCTTTGCAATACTGAAAACCCCGGGGTTTCCCTCCAGAATGGCCTGCTTCATCTCTTCAACCGTTCCCCCGGCGAGAATATGCATGGCGGTTGCGGGGCCCACGTTTTTCACATGTCTGCAGATCAGGCGGAAAAATGACCGGGAAAGTTCGGTGGAAAACCCGTAAAGCCGGATTTCTCTTTCATTGGCAACAAGATCGACAAAAATATGCACTTCTTCACCCTGAGGGGGGAGTGTGTCGATCAGCCGTGCTGATATGGATATCAGGAACCCTATTCCTTGGTGGTCAACTACGATCTCTTCCTCTGTTGCTCCGACCCTTGAAAGAGTGCCTCTGATATAATCAAGCATCAGTTATCTGGTTTTCAGGGAAAGGCCGTATGATGCGAGTTTCTGTTTGATCTCATTCAGGGATGTCTGACCGAAGTTCCTCACATGCAGCAGTTCCTGTTCAGTATTTTTAATGATATCCCCGAATGTATTGATGTTTAGTTTTTCAAGGCACTTGCCCGCTCTGACCGAAAGTTCAAGGTCCTCAACGCTTTTTTCAAGAAGTTCATTGTCGGTGACATCGATCAGTTTTCGTTTGTGCTTTTCCTTGAGTTCCTGGTTCTGCATATCTTTTGCCTGCCCGAGATAAAGGCCTTTGCTTGCGAGCATACGCTTGATCTCAGCCAGGGAGGTTTCGCCGAAGTTTTTGTAGGAGAGGAGGTCTGATTCCGTCTTTTTGATAAGATCTCCGAGTGTCCTGATGTTCATGCGGCTGAGGCAGTTCCGTGAACGGACGGAAAGCTCGAAGTCGGAAACAGGGACCTGGAGTATCTTGTTAAGCTCTTCTTTCCGTTTCGCCTTCTTTTCATCATAATACATATTGTCAGTGGCCTTGATATCGTGCAGAAATCTCCTTGCGCTGTGATGTGCCGGATTCAGTTTCAGTACGCGTTTGAAACAGAAGGCAGCTTTTTCATTCTCGCCGATCTCGTAATATTTCTGTCCAAGGTTGAGTACGGCGTTGATCTTTGCAGGGAATATGTTGGCGGTTCTTTCATAGTAGCGAAGTGCCTGTTTTTCAATTCCGAAGCGGTCGAGAAGCTGCGCGCAGAAAAAGAGGGCCTCTTCATCTGCGGGTTCATTTTCAAGGATTTCCTGATACAGATCGAGGGCGGCCTGAGGTTCGCCTGTCTCTTCCGCATACATTGCGCGGAGCTTTTTTATTTCATTGTCGTCAGGATGTTTTTTCCCGAGCTTTTTGACAATGGGGGTTCCCTGAGGGACGTCCGTAATCTGAAAGAGAAGCAGGGCTTTCATCATCATCACGTTCTTGCCGGCTGCGTCCTTTGATGAAAGGGAATCAAGGTATTCAAGAGCAGTGCTGCAGTCCTGCTCCTCTTTGATGCAGAGGGCGCAGAAGCAGAGGCTGAGGTCGGAACCAGATTTTTCGAATTCCTTGCGGGCTTTTGTGCGTTCGTTGAGTATCCACCATCCCAGACCGGCCCGTTCGGCTTTATTTGTGCTTTTTCTGGAGGAGGCTTTTTCTTTCTTAAGCTTTTCCCTGAATTTTTTTATTTTCTGGGGACTGCATCGTACGCCTCTGCGTATTTTGCGAATGTCTGTAATTGTGAGTTCGTCCGCGGAAAACAGAATATCATGATCCGGGATCAAACTGGTGGAGATAAGCCGGTTCTCCTCAAAAGCTTCTCCGTCGTTATCCTCCGTTTCAACTTCTTCTTGTGTTTCAGCCTTGTCGATCATTGTATGGTGAACCTTGTATCTACAGTAAAAACATATTAAAATCAAACCTGTAAGTATAACATATAATTAAAAATTATCAAGTTATTTTTCAGTGAATGATAATTTTAAAATGCTAATTTTTAAATTTACAATGATCTACCACAGTTTCCCTTTACTGTATGTCTCCTCCCTGGTAACCGTGCCGGAAGGGGAATACCATTTGAATGTGCCGTGCCTGAGATGGTTAACGTAATCTCCTTCATAATCCTTGACACCGTTTTTATAGTAAACCCAGTGTCCTGTTTTGTTATCATTGTCATATTGGCCTTCAGTTGCTTTGTTTCCTGCTTTGTCGTAAGAGATGTATTTTCCGTGAAATTTTTTGTCCTTGAATCCGATCTCGAATTCAAGCTGGCCCGATTCAAACCATTTTTTGGTCAATCCGTTGGGGAGATCATTTGCAAAGGGCTTTTCCAGTTTTTTCTTGCCCGACGGATAGTATTCGGTCATGAGCCCGTTTTTTTGGCCGTTTGCATAGGGTGTTTCCTTGGCTTTTGCTCCGTCTTCGTAGTATTCGGTCACGGTGCCTTCCAGTCGGCCGTCCGTATATTTCATTTCCTTTTTGACCTGACCGTTTTTATACCATTCAATATGCTCTCCAGCGCCTTTGTCCATTTCGTAGCGGCCTTCGAATTTTTTCTGTCCGTTTTTGTGCCATTCGATAAAAAGCCCGTCTTTCTGGTTGTTGATATAGTTTTTCTGACTGGCGAGGCGTTTATTGTCGAACCATTCGTTCCAGGAACCGTGATACGTCTCCTTCCCGTCGTAATTCTGTACTGACCAGCATACACCGTTTACGTGATAGTGGGTCTTTTTTATGAGCTTTTTGCCGTCATAGGTCTTGATCTCGTTGGGCATAGTGCCTCCCCACCATCGTGTGACCACTTCGTGTGTTCCGCCTTCGGTATAACGCCCTCCCGGCTTGGATCCTCCGCTGATCTTTTTCCCGCATCCGGGTGTGCAGGCGACCGCAATTATAAAAACAGCTGATATGGAAAATAAATGGAAAAACTTCATTTCTGTCTCCTTTTTTAAACAAAATTCAAAAAAAGACAAGATAAAAAAATATTGGACAGGATCACAGGATCAACATGATTTTTTAAAGAAAAAAATAAAATACTAAAAAGAGCATGAGGACATGAAAATGTATACGGCAATCACGATTTTCATATCTCTCTGTCTTCTTCGTTTTATATCCTGTCTATCGCCTAAATATAGGGGTTTTTCCCGATATTTCAAGAGAAATATTGAAAAATTTGAAAAAGAATGTATGATTTTGACGTTTTCATCCACTGTATATGTTAAAAAGGACATGAAGCTATGAGCACAAACGAAAAAAAAGACGGACAGAACATATCCCAGATGCTTCTGGCATACCGTGATGTCCTTTTTTCCTATATAATGGCTCTTGTCCGTGATGTTTCAGAGGCTGAGGAGCTTTTTCAGGAAACAGCCCTGGTCATCCTCAACAAGGAGAAGGAGGGGATACAGGTGAACCGTTTCGGTCCATGGAGCAGGGAGATCGCGCGAAGAAAAATACTCGAATACTGGGATGAGAGGAAAATCAGGAAAGCGCGGTTCCTTTCTGCTGAAGCACTTGATGCCCTGGATGCGGAATTCAGCCGCAGGGATGAAGCCGGGGGGGAGAGGATCGGAGAACTTCTCCTAAGGCTCCAGCAGTGTATCCGTGAACTTCCGGAACACCTGCGAAGGTGTATCGATTTCAGATACACGCACGGGCTTTCGTTCAGGGAGATAGGAAAAAAGCTGAGCAGGTCTGGGGGAGCGGCCCAGGTCATGCTTTCCCGGATTCGTCAGAAGCTTCTTGAGTGTGTGGAACGGTTTGAAAAAACTGAAGGGGCTACCCGCAATGGAACGTGAAGCAAAGATACATCTGATAATCAGCTACCTTGACGGCACGCTCGAACAGGAGCAGCAGGCCGTTCTTGAGAAGCTGCTTGCTGATGACACTGAGTGTTCCGAGCTTTTTTATAAGCTTTCGCTTCAGCATATGCTTCTTCACAAGATCGGAAAAGAGGCCCATGCAAGTCTTCCCGCATCTCCGTTCAGACGCGTACTGAAGTATGCGGTATGGGCTGCGGCCGCTATTGTGCTGACTGCAGGTCTCATCCCGTTCTTCCGGCCGGATCAGTATCCTTCAGTGAGGATCACGGGGGATTACGCAGTCTCTGAGAATGAAAAGGGCAGTTCTGTTTCTGCAGGCAGGGGAAAGGCTGAATGTATTCTCGGGGGTTACTGCACGGTTACTATGGAACCTGGTGCTGTTCTGCAGTTGCAGGGGGAAAAGGGGAGAGAAGCCGTGTTTCTTGAAAAGGGGATGGTCATCTGCGAGGTGGAGCCGGACAGAGGTTCTTTCGAGGTGAGGACACAATGCGGCACAGTCCGCGTAAAGGGAACTGTGTTCTCCGTCAGGATACTTCCCGAAGACCGTATCCGCGATATACACGCAGAGGTCGAAGTGGAGGAAGGTGAAGTAGAGGTCCTGAGCGGAGAGGAGAAATACGTCCTTGCTGCAGGAGATCGCCTCACCTTTCCCTCAGGGCCGGAACCTGCTCCTGCGGTGGCTGAAGGAGGTCCGATGCTAAGGCAGGGGAACAGGCTTTATGTGGCAAGCGGTTCCGTACTGTGTGTGATAGACTGTGTTTCGGGAGATGTGCTGCTCAGGACGGACCTTTCCGGTCTTGATAACAATATTGACCATGTGTCCGCTTTTCAGGGGAGTGCCATGCTTCTGGCAAGGGGTGAGAGGCTCCTCTGGGTACAGAACGGAAGGATATTCGTATTTGACAGGAAAAGCCTGACGTATATCTCTACTATTCGGATCGCGCACGGGAAGGAACAGAAATTACAGCACAGCAGCGGATCCGGGGAAACGGATGATGTTTTTTAGCGGTATGATCGGTATGCAAAAAAATACAGATATTACGGATTTAAGAGGATGCGGGCGGCACAGGGCTGTCCGCATGGTATTGTGCGTTTCACATCGTTTAAGCAAGGAGATAATATCATGAATGTGAAACCGGTATGTATATTGGCAGCGGCGGTTTTATTCTGTGTGTCGGCTGTAGGCGTTTCCGCTGATAATAACGCTATGATAGTGCACGGGGACAAGATGTACATCGTGAGCGGGACAACACTGGCCCGTGTTGATCTTTCAACATTTGAAGTGGAGATGAAAAAGGACCTTACTCTGATATGCAAGGAAAAAGCGGAGGAAGAGGCGATGCAGAAACGGAAGGCCTACCTTTCCAACTATGACAAGGACAAGGACGGAAAAGTCACTGAGGATGAGGCAGGGAAACGGTGGCGTTGGCTGAAGCGGAATGACGATAACGGTGACGGAGTCTTAGTCGCTGAGGAGCTTTCCATTTACGCTCCCCGTTCCCCCGCAGCATACGGAGAAGCCTCCCTTCTGGTCAACGGGGATTCCCTGTTTATGCTGAGGAGCGGCAGTCTCTTCGTTTTCAGCGCAGCCGGTCTCGATTTTAAAAAGATGGTCGAAGTGGCTCCGAAGAAGAATGACGAGGAATATATTAGGAGCATTCAGTTTAAAAGGAACAAGAGAGGTGAGGGATATTTCCGGAAAACAAGGGGGCAGAGTTCAAAAAAGGTGAAGCCTGAGAAGCAGGAACAGAAGAACGAGGAGCAACAGGCTATTTTTTAGAAGGACCTATTGCGCATCAAGGGCCGCGGGCTGAAAAACCCGCGGCCCTTTTTTTTGTATTGAACCCGAATGTGCAGCCGCTTTTTACACCGGCGGCAAATTTACCGGATTTTTGTTTTGACTTTTTGTATATATATTTATAATACACAATCGGCAGGCCCTTTGGTCTGGCGGATGTCGATGTTGAACTTGATACGTTTGCATATTTAAGGATATCATGTGGAGATAACGCCTTCCACGAGACTGGGATCGATCGGCAGCTACGCATTCGCCGAAGTTGACAGAAAAGTCGCGGAGCTCAAGGCCAAGGGGATAACCCCGACCGATTTCGGTGTAGGGGATCCCACAGTTCCCACGCCTGAATATATCCGCAAGGCTGTGAAACAGGCAGTTGACAGCCGGGCCAGTGCAGGATACCCCCCCTATGAAGGGCTTGCCGAATTCAGAAAAGCCTGTGCGGAATGGATGGAGCGGAGATTCGGTGTCGCCCTTGACCCCGGCATAGAAATCACATCAACGATCGGGTCAAAGGAGGCTGTGTTCAATTTTGCCGAAGCGTTCGTGAATCCCGGTGATTATGTTATCATACCGTCTCCGGGCTATCCCCCGTATGAACGGGGGACCGTATTTGCGGAAGGGGAGCCCTTTTTTCTGCCCATACTCAAGGAAAACGGTTTTCTTCCAGATCTGGGGGCCGTTCCCCCGGAAATACTGGAAAAAGCGGTCATCATGTGGATAAATTACCCGAACAGTCCTACCGGCATAATAGCTCCGCCCGATTTTTTCGAAACAGTGACCGCGTTCTGCCGGGACAATGGTATTATTCTGGCTTCGGACGAAGCTTATACAGAACTGTATTATACTGATGAAAAACCCCGTTCCGCTCTTGAATTTTCATCAGAGGGAGTGGTTTCGTTCTTTTCCCTGTCAAAGAGGAGTGCGATGACCTGCTACAGAGTGGGATGGGTTGCAGGTGATGAGCGGATAATATCTGCGTTCAGGAAAGTCAAGACGAATATAGATTCAGGTACTCCGTCATTTATTCAGGACGGTGCGGCAGCTGCGCTTGAGGACGAGGAACATGTTGTGCAGTTCAGAAAAGAATATCGGCAGAAACGGGATATCCTGATCGACGCGCTGACTTCCTGCGGCCTCAGCGACTGTACTCCGGACGGGACGATATATATCTGGCAGAAGGTTCCTGAAGGGATGACGGATGTGGAATTCGCAACGCGCCTTGTGGAGGAGGATATTGCTGTTGTGACCACTCCGGGGAGCTGGATCACCAGGGAAATCAACGGCAGCAATCCCGGATCACGATATGTAAGGTTCGCCCTTGTCCCTTCAGTGGAAGAGACTGAACAGGCTGCCCGGAGGATACGAAAGGCACTGGGTACAGCGTAAGCGCGAAATATGTTAATTTTTTATTTTCAAGCGTCCGTTTGAAAATAAAACAGTATTCAGGAGCGGATGTAATGACAGATTCTGTAATGGCTTTTCTTGGGCTGGGCTCTAACATGGGGGACAGGGAGCAATATATCAGACAGGCTCTCGAGAATATCACTGCTGTCGGTGTGAACATTGAGCAGACTGCGTCCCTTCTTGAGACAGAAGCTATGGGTGGGGCTGAACAGAACGATTTTCTGAATACGGCTGTATGTGTTTCGGCAACCTGTACCCCGCATGAGCTTCTTGAAACGGTCAAGTCGGTTGAACAGGAAATGGGAAGAGAGGAATCATGGAACTGGGGTCCCCGGAATATTGATATCGATATCCTGTTCTACGGGGACCGGGTCATTGTAACCCCGGACCTGGTGATACCCCATCCCCTTGTATGTGAACGCATCTTCACCCTGAAGCCCATGGTCGAGCTTGCTCCCGACCTTATTCATCCTGTATTCAACAGGACTCTCCAGGAAATATACAGGGAGCGCAGGGACGTCCTGAGCCTGTATCACTGGCTTGAATGCGGTGTATGATGAGTCTGGGAGAATACAGGTATATTGCTGTTGAAGGCCCGATCGGTGTGGGCAAAACAACCCTTGCACGGGCCCTTGCCAGGGAACTCGGGGCCAGGCTTATTCTCGAAGAGCCTGTTGACAATTCGCTTCTTGCCAGTTATTACAGTGATATCCGCAAATACGCGTTTCAGACCCAGATATATTTTCTCGCTTCCCGCTACAAACAGATCCAGCACCTAAGACAGGACAGTCTGTTTGAGAACCCTCTGGTCGTTGCCGACTATATTTTTGAAAAAGACCTCATTTTCGCGCAGTGCTTTCTTTCCAATGATGAACTGGCAATATACCATAATCTGTATACAACCCTTTCATACAATGTGATAAAGCCGGGATTCGTTATTCTGCTGCAGGCTGAGACAGATATCATAATGGACAGGATCGCCATGAGGGGAAATAAATACGAGCTCCGGATCGACCGGGACTATATGGAGGAGCTCATTGACGGATATGATACGTTTTTCTTCAACTATGTGGACGCTCCTCTCCTGATAGTCAACACTAACGAAGTGGACTACAGGACAAACGACATAGACGTCAAAGATATAGTGCGCCAGATCGAGAAACATGATTCAGGCACCCAGTATTATGTGCCTATGAAGAAATAGTTTTAACAAAAGTTTTAGACAGGATCACAGGATAAACAGAATATCAAACAAAGAAGACAGAGAGATACTGGAATCAGGATGTCCGTATACATTTTCAGGTCCTCATGCTCTTTTTAATACTTTTTCATCTTTAAAAAATCCTGTCGATCCTGTGATCCTGTCCAATTTTCTTATCTTGTCTTTCTCTTTTAACTTGTAACTATATCTTTTTATCCCTCTGTGCTTTCTGTGTCTCTGTGGCTTTCTTCTTGTTTTGAAAACCAGGAGTTGAATGTGGAAGTCTTCAAGGCCATCGATGATATGCGCCGTTTTTCCCGCAGCATGAGAAAACAGGGAAAAAAGATCGGGTTCGTTCCCACACTGGGTGCGATCCACGAGGGACACAGGGTCCTTATCGGACGGTCGGTTGAGGAATGCGGGTGTACTGTAGTGAGTATTTTTCTCAATCCCACGCAGTTCGACCGGAAAGATGACCTTGAGAACTATCCCGAGTTCCTTGAAAAGGACCTGGCGGCCTGCCGGAAGGACGGGGTCCATGCGGTTTTCGCTCCGAGCGAGAAGGAGATGTACAGGGGTGGGAGCCTGGTGATGATCTCTATCGCCCACCTGGCGGACAAACTGTGCGGTATGTCCAGGCCCGGCCATTTCAGAGGCGTCATGCTCATCGTTGCCAAACTTCTCAATATTGTCGAGCCTGACACTGCCTATTTCGGGGAAAAGGACATACAGCAGCTTATAATCGTGAAGAGGATGGTACAGGACCTTGATTTTCCCGTGGAGATCGCTCCTGTTCCCCTTGTGCGCGCAAAGGACGGGCTTGCCCTGAGCTCACGAAATGAGAACCTTACTCCGTCGCAGCACAAAAGTGCTCTCAAACTGAACAAGGCGCTCGAGAGGATCAGGGAGCTCATTGAGCAGGCTGCATCAGATGAGGATCTCAGCGTTTCGGATATACTGGGCGAAGCTGCGGAGAGCCTTGTAAGCGATCCTGCGATCGAGCTTGATTACTTCGCTGCTGTTGACATGGACACACTTGACGATGTGACAGATATACGCAAGGGAACCATATTCGCACTTGCAGCGTATGTGGGGGAAACCCGTCTCATAGACAACTGGATATATAGATAGATGGAAGAATGGAGTACTGGAGTGGTGGAGTATTGGAGAAAAGCCAAGAAAAGGATAACAGCTTATGAGACCTACACTTTTTGAGTTTCCCGTATGGGCTGTTATAACGGGTACCGCTGTTCTGGGGGCGGTCGTGGTGTTTCTGAACCGGAAGCAGCCGAAAAAGAACCTGATCGTCCCGGCCGGGATGTTCGCCTGTGCCCTTGTGCTCGAAGCTACTGTGCTGAAGGGGCCTGTCAAGGTCCCGGCATACGGCTTTATGATAATGACAGCCTTTATCACGGGCACCTATATTGCCGTATGGCGGGCAAAGAAATGGGGCATACATCCCGACCATCTCATTGACGCGGGACTGTGCGCGATCCTGTTCGGCATTCTGGGGGCCCGCATACTCTTTGTTATTCAGTTCTATGATGAATATTTCAGCCCCACGGTAACCAAAAACGGGAGGGAATACAGCAGGTTATGGAACATGTTGAAAATATGGCAGGGAGGCCTGGTGTTCTACGGCGGCCTGGCCGGCGCAGCAATCGCCATTGTTGTTCTTTTGAGGATGCGGAAACTGAAAATATCCCTGATGTCGGACCTGATCATGCCCTGTGTGATACTCGGGCTGGCAATAACCAGGATAGGGTGTTTTTTGAACGGATGCTGCTTCGGCGCGGTCACTGATGTTCCATGGGCTGTGACTTTTCCAGGGGGGGGGTTTTCACATACCAAGCAGGTTGAGGACCTGACATCCTTCCTCACAGGGAAAACAGGGGAATATTCAGGGCCTCAAAGGGCTGCTGAAATGAAAGCCCGTATTAAACAGGCTGAAGAAGAACACAGCACAACCGTAAACCGCACGGTGTTCACCCTTGTCAAGAGCATGAAACAGCAGGTGCTGAAACAAAATCCTGACCTTTCGGAGTGCGGATACCACACACAGGCACTCATGTCCGCGCCTCTGGATAAGCTGTGGGAATCCCCTCTGCCTGTGCATCCGACCCAGATATACGCGTCGTTCACTGGATTTCTCATATTCGGTATACTTATACTGCTGACACGGTACAGGACATTTGACGGCCAGATCGGCCTGGTGTTCGGCCTGCTCTATTCAGTGAACCGTTTTATCATAGAGATATTCCGCGGGGACAGCAGTACATTTCTGGGTATGACCATGTCCCAGTGGATAAGCATAGTCCTTTTCATTATTTCAGGCGTTTTGTACGTATATCTCGGCAAAAAGGGGGACTGTACACCTCTTCCCGTGAAAACAGATATTTCTTCAGGAACGGAGTAATCCTTTATGTTTTCGCGGTTCATGAGGAAAAAACGAAAAAAAACAAAAAATTTTGAGAAAAAGTTGAAAAAACAGGAAAAATATGCTACTATTATTATGAAAAGCCTGAACAAGGGCACAGTATACCTGGTATAGCTGGATATTCCGGACCTTAAACCGGATACGAGAGGACAGAATGAGAACAGCAGGAAAAAACGGATTCACCCTGATAGAGCTACTTATAGTGGTCACGATCATAGCCCTGCTCGCCGGATTCCTTGTTCCGGTCCTTATGGCTGCACGCAAGCACGCACGCAGGATAAACTGCTCCTCCAACCTCAGGCAGATCGGCCAGTGTGTAGAGAAGTTCTCCCAGGACCACCGCGAGTGGCTTCCGTTTGAGATATCATTGGCCGGTGACGGTGACAGGAACTCGGGCCGTACACTCGGCATGCTCTACCCCGAATATATGCAGGATGATGACATGGAGGTGTTCGTATGCCCTGCGTCGGATGACGAGATTCCCACACTGAAGGAGATCACGCTCTCAGGGGGTTCTCAAGCGGCATCGCGGGCAAAGACGTACAATTATAAGGTGAGAGAAGTGTACGTATTCGACAGCCGGGCCTCATACGCGTACCACCGTCCAAGGATACGGTCATGGGTGGAGCAGACCATTATTGCGGCCGATGAGGACGCGATCGGCACGGATTACCTGGTCGAGTCAATAGACCCTGATACTACAAAGCCGTATCCTCCCAGTCCGAACCACCAGTACGATGGCGCCAACTGTCTATGGGTGGACGGCCACGTGACCTGGGAGAGGTGCAAAAGCAATGAAGAGGGCGTTGTCAAGACCGACGGACTCTACAGCACCGATTTCGGCATCGGCCTGGGGTGCTACAAGGATTTCAGACTGGCCGAGGACCATCTTGGAAAGGATGACCACGGGTATGACTATGCAGGTGATGACGATCCTCCTGCGCATGATGTGTATCTGAGGATATCTCCTGACAGCAGTGCAGGGGCTTCACCGTAAGTGTTGAATAGAAACTGACGTTTTCATAAAGGAGCTGGCATATGAGAAAAGGATTTTCACTGGTTGAGCTTCTGGTGGTCATTGCCATTATCATGGTTCTGATAGCCCTTCTTCTGCCCATGACGCTCAGGCTGGAGGATGCGGTCAATACGATGATCGACGTAAGCAATTTCAAAAAGATCTACGGGGCGATGTATGCGTTTGCTGAGGACCACAAGGGGCACATTCCGCATGAGCAGGGCGGCCAGCTCTATACATGGGGGGGGATAGACCGTAAGGCAATAGCGGATAAGCTGGGCGTTCCGTGGTCCGGAACCTCTGCAAGTGACGAGCTGTATGATATATGGCCCAGGTCTGAAGGGGTCAGTATGATCACAGCGTATAAGGAGTATGTATCCGAAGATCCGGATGAACTGTTTAGTGTGTTCCACTGCCCTTCACCACGGGCGAGTGTAAGTTATTATTCATCCACAAATTACGACTTCAGGCTCGAGAACGATTCAGGGGAGACGAATTACTGCAAAAAGGCACCCCCCGGAGGATGGGTCATAGGCACGCACAATCCCAGGGCCCACATCGTTCAGGACTATATAAACACCTTTGTGCATTTCAGCCATAGCATAGACTTTGAAAATCAGAAAAGAAGCCCTTTTGACCTCCGTTACTATGTGTATCCTGACAAGGATGAGGGGACCTATTCAAAGGAGACGTGGTCGTCCCACGTGCATATGGGAAACAAGTGGCCCAGGCTGCGGCTGGACGGAACCGCGAGTGTGCTTGTGTATGACCCGTGGTGGGGTGCCCGGGGGTCTGACCGGGGAACCCTCGTCATGGGAGGATGGTTTCCGGGCAGCGGAGGGATTTAGGTTATTTTATTTCCAAGCTGCCGCTTGAAAATAAAATAGTTGAGAGTTAAGAGAGAAGAGAAAAGAAGAATAGACAGGATCACCCTTCGACTACGCGTAGGCAGGATTAAAACAAGTATTTAGTGAGTTAGTATTTAGTGTATTAGTTGGTTGTAATTGCGGTTTTTAGCTTTTACTAATTACTTCTTTCTGACCTCTGTCCTCTGACTTCTATCTCCTATCCTGTCGGACGAACAGCAGGCGTTTTGAGAACTTCCATTCCATATCAAAAAAACCTGCTGCTGCTGCCTGGTTGCTTCCGTCCCTGTTCGTTTTTTCTGAAAAAACGATAAAATCGGGAACATGGTCGAATTTGTGGTTTACAGGAAGGGATGTTCCCCATCTCAGGCCGGAAAAAACGGCGATATACCGTTCCGGATGCTCCGGATGGGGATACACGAACGCAAATCCCCGCCCTTTGGAACGGAAGGTCTTCGGCCCCACGATATACGATGAGGGTGTGATGCGCACAGGCGTCTTTTCAAGTATTCGTGCCAGATAGGACCCCTGTACAGGGTCGGAGAAAAAAACCAGATTCCTCTCAGAAGCATATGCATCCGTAATATTCTTTGATGAGATAACAGGAGGGCTCCCTTTTGCGAACTGTTCCCACTCACTGATGAATGCGCGTGCTTTGTCACGACAGCTTTTTTTTGAAAATGAACTGCCGTATACAACAGTGAATGGCGCGTTGAACACCTCCTTGAAAGGGCCGGGCATTCTGTTTTTCGTCTGTTTTTCCCGATCGGATGTTCCTACCTCCACGTATCCTCCTTGTTTGACAGAGCATTTCTGTTCCGTACCGTTGACCGTGAGGGTGACAAAGGGTTTCTTCCTCATCGTGGAAGGGAGGGCTAGCCTGAATCCGGACACATTCGAGCGGGTTACCCTGAATCCTGATCCTGTGTATTCGCAGAAGATCTTTGCGGGTTTTCCGTATTCAGCAAAGGATGTTATTTCAGCCCAGAAGCATTTCCTGTATTTAGGCGTATAGGACGTGAAATCGACACGCTTCGGATATTCAGGCAGCTCATGCCTGAGAGCCCATTCGGCAATGCCGTGATCGCTGCACACGGTTTCTGCGATCCAGTGCATCCTGTCCGGTATAACAGTCAGAGAGGATGTGGTCCCGTTCTCTTGAAGGATCCTGTGCATGCGGACTGAATGGCCGATCTTGACCAGGGGATCCTTTTCTCCATGGAATATACGGAATGCCTTATTTGTGAAATTCCCGGGAGCACAGACGGGGTTGTTGTTGTCGATACAAAGCTGTTTAAAGGGGGGGAGCGTGCCCCGGTCAATTTCTTTCCAGAGATAGTAGTCGGTCCTTCCCCCGATGGAGATCCCTGCGGCAAACCTGTCCGGGTAGTGCTGCATGATCGTCCACATGCCCGATCCGCCCATGGAATATCCGATGATGTAGATGCGCCGTCCGTTCACCGTGTATTTTTTCCTGATCTCACTGATAACGCGCATAACATCGATCTCGCCCACTGTCTGGAAATCGGTATTGCTTCTCCCGAACGGCACGCCGAGAATGCAGGTATGCTTTTCCATAAGGCGTGTGAGGAACAGAGGCTCATCCACCCAGTCTGCTTTTGTGTATGAGGGGACATATCCGTGCAGATAGATAAAAAGGGGCACCGGATGCCCGCGCCTGTATCCGGAAGGGATATACATGCGAAAGGGCTGGCAGGAATTGTCAACAGGGGAGAAGTAGGCGCGTTCTATATATCCTGTTTTCCCTTCTATTACATCCAGCCCCCTGCGCGCAGCGGATATCATGAGGGGCACATTCTCGATCGTTTCGATAACATGCGTCCCGACTGCGTCGGTACGCGGTTTTTTTCTGTTCAGTATGCGTGCCTTTTCAAGGGCAAGGCACGCCAGGGGGAGGGGCCGGCCGAGCCGGAACTCCTCCTGTTTAAGCCGGCTTGAAAGGAGTGATATCCGTTTTGATATCGTATCCGGAAAATAAACATTTTGCGTGATCGTGCCTACGGCTGTATTGCCGACCTTGAATATGACATCAGCCGCTGCTTTGCATACGCTGATGCTGCCCGGCTTCCACGAAAAGGAGACACTCGGTATGTCCGCCCCTGAAGGGTTGTATGTTTTTTTTTCGGTTGAATAGAGGGTCTTTCCTTCCACTGATCTGAATACGGCGTGGACATTCATGTCCCGCACAGCCGAGGGCAGTCCGGCTTCCCTGCGTATAGAGAGCCTTAGTGTCTGACCTCTGCCTATGAAGCGTCTGTCCGGTCTGCATGCAAGGGATGCAACAGCGAGTTTTTCCTTTCGAAGGGGAGTGTCAGTGAGCGCGAGCTTTGCAACGACACTCCTGTTGTTCGATGACAGGAATATACCCGACCTGCCGAACCGGCTGCCGAACACGAACAGAAGGTGTGCGCCTGAAGCGGGGAGCCGGACGGTGAATTCCGTGCTGTTCACCCAGTACTCGAAGTGAGGGGGGAACCTGGCAATCTCCTTTCCTTTGAAATAGGCAATGCCGTCAGCGTATGAGCCGAAACGGAATGTGTAGGCTCCCTGTTTCGACGGGACAAGCTTGATGCATGCAGCGTATATTCCAGGTTCATCAGGCTCGACCATTTTGGGAGACCTGCCTGAAACCGCCATCCAGACACCCCCGAACGGTGATGCTGCTCCCTCTCTGCATGCTGAAACAGAAGGTATTTTTTCGGGAAGCGGTTGTACAGCGGGAGACATGAGAAAAGACGTGAAACACTGTCCGCTGCTCTGAAGGATTGTAGTTTCAGATGTATCCGCTGCATACAGGAAAGATGACCATATGCAGGCAGTTATGCAGATACTTGTCAGCCGTTTCATATTTATACGTCCCAAAAATTCAACAACCTATATGTTGTTTATTCCAGTATTCTAATATAGCATACTATTCGCATATTGTCAAGTTTTTTCCAACGTAGGTTCCGATGAAAATTTGTTTTTTTTTTCGGAACATCAGGGCTGTATGGGTGTCTAAAAACAGTGCAGAACTGAAAATATAATAAAAAAACACACATTGTGAATTTTTATTTGCATTTTAACGTTTTTTTAAGTATAATATATATATGTAGAGTACTGATGATACTGAAAAGATATTCAGGCCGTGTACAGTTCATGCGAAGGGACCGTAACGTGTCGAAATCGAAGCTGCTCTCTGTTGTATGCGCAAAACGGGAGTTTGAGACCTGTTTTGCTTTCCTGCAGCAGAACGGATATACTCTGCAGGCCTATGCATGCCTGAGTGAGGCAGTGGAACACAGCACATTCTTTGAAGCTCCCGTAACCCTTATTGATATGGATAGTGAAGGTGCCGGGTGTTTCGACCGTATTAATGCGATACACGGTACCCATCCTGAAATCCGGGTCGTTCTTACGGGGGATTTCAGGAGCACCGTGTTTCCAGAGGACATTCCCCGGGTTTTCCACTTTGTGAGAAAACCTTTTCCCCCTGATAAACTTTCCGGGATCCTCGACAGGGCATTCACCATACCCTTCGGGATCGAACGGCGAAGAGAACCGCGTATCCCGATAGAACTTCCTGTTGACCTGTATTACAGGGCGGATGTTTACAGAACGCACACGAACAACATAAGCCTTCACGGCATGCAGGCTGTTTGGCCTGCCATGGAGAATATCAGTGAGCTTGCGGAGAAGCACAGGGGAGGGAACTCACCTATTGCAGCGTGCCGCCTGTTTCTGAGCGGGGATGAGGAATCAGAGGACGAACATATCAATATTCCTGTGACCCTCAGGTACATAAAGGATAATGAGCCTACCCTGATGGGGTTCGAATTCAGGGGCCTGGACCTGGACCTGAGAACAAAGCTCCAGGATGTGGTGATCTGGTAGAGGAAAGTGAAGAAGTATTTAGTAAGTTAGTATTTAGTATATAAACCGCAGTCACAAGCAACTAATACACTATATTTTTAACATTTGAATTTGTTTAGGATTTCGGATTTAGTGCTTAGGATTTATTGCACATATCCTGTGATCCTGTCCGCTATTCTTCTAACTCATACCCCTTACCCCATACCTCATATCACGCCGGCTTCGCCGGCGTGCCTTTCTCTAATAGATGAAAAATGAAAGTCCGCAGGAAATAGATGCTGAGATTACAGGTGTACCGATCCATCCGCACCCGATGTGGATGAGTTTTCTCGTGTCAACTGTCTGCATGCCTTTGAGGATCCCGATTCCGACAACAGCACCGACGATCGCCTGTGATGTTGACACAGGAACACCTATCAGGGCATATGCATGCACGGTAACTGCTTCAGCCAATATGGCGATAAGTGCCGAAAAAGGATCAAGAGGAACGATCCTTTTCCCAACAGTATACATTACATGTTTACTGAACGTAAGCACTCCGAAAACAATGCTTAATCCGCCTAAGAGGAATGCCTGGTTAAACGAGAGCATGTGCCTGCCGAAAAAAGGGCCTGTAACATTTGCCAGATTGTTCGCACCCAGTGCATACGCGCCGTATGAGCCTGCTGCGATAAGCAGGATTTTGACTGTGATATTCCGGATAATCATAGAAGGATTCCACAGTCTGAATATCATCTTGACGACTCCATACAGAACAACTGCTGCACAAGCAGCACCGACAGGTGTCAATATCCAGCAGACAACAATCTTGATAATTCCTCCGCAGCTCAGTTCGAATGCGCCGGTGGTGACATATAAACCGAGACTGATCCCTACAATTCCACCGACAACAGCCTGTGATGTGGATACCGGAAGCTTCAGAAATGTCATGAATGCCACTGATACAGCTGCGGAAATTGAAATAATAAAAGCTGTATTCAGATTCTGGGTGTGGAGGCCCCGGTAGGTTTCAAGCCCTTCTCTGCCCTGAAGGAAAGCTCCGAGCATGACAAACACACTGGTCAGAATAATGGCAGTGGAGTATTTGACCATTTTGGAAGATACTGCAGTGCCGAACACATTCGCCGCATCGTTCGCACCCAGGGACCAGCCAAGAAGGGCGGGTCCGGATAACTGCCACATGGGGAAAATCCTTCCGTTATCAGAAGTCAGAGGTCAGAAGTCAGAGGACAGAGGTCAGAGGTCAGAAGTTCTAACAACTTTGAACTTTGAACCTTGGGCGCTAAAGCACCTTCTTTATCGAATGGATCATAATAAGGTTGCCGACGATCTCGCATCGGTCCGATATAGTCCCTATATTGAGAACAAGCTCCTTGAGAAGCATCTTTTCCCCGAACCCGATATCCTGCCGGTCGAATATATTGATTATAATGGTCCGTTCGATACGGTCGGATGTGCTTTCATACTCGTCTATCTTTTCCACGTATTCGTTCGTATGGAGTTCGTCCGGCGGTTCAAAGAATTCAACAAAGGCTTGTGTGGTAACTGCACATGCCTCTGTGTTTATATCTGTCAATTTGCGGATATCTCCCTTCATATCTTCCGGAAGCATTATATTCTGGCAGTGGATACTGAACAGCACGGTTTCCGCTTTGTTCGGAATGCGGTCGAAGGAATTCAGGATATCAAGGATGTCGCTTCGGGAACCGGGGAGAAGCCTACTGGTTTTGTAGAGCATCAATTCAAATTCGGTCCTCTTGTCGTCAGCAAGGGATTCTGATATGTGGGTTTTCTGAAGAAGCTCGTAGAAATCCGTGCCTCGAGGGTCATTCTTTTCAAGGTACTCCTCCATGCTTTGTTTGAAGTATGAGAAGCAGGATCCCGCTTCCTGCAGATACGCGTCAAGCATGCTCATGAGCTTTTCCTTTGTTTTTTTAAAAAACATATATTTCCTTTCAAACATAGTTGCTGCAGCGGCTGTTTTCAGCTCAGCAGGGGAACGGTTCATGTATATTATACGGGGATTTTCGGGTATGCAAGATAAAACGTACCGGAATTTGCAGAAAATTTCCGCACATATGGTGTATGTGCATAATTCCCGCAAGAAATACGGGCCTTAACCTTTTTTTTTCAACAGGTTATGTTTGTTAGGCCATAGGCATTGATCCGATAGAGGCCTTTCTGTTGCGAAAATTCCCGCACATATAATAAACGTGCTAAAGGGGGTTTTTTCAGCTCTGGCAAATTTTTTACAAGAAAAATCTTGACTGTAATAAAAAATATGCTACAATCAGAGTCACATCGCAGTTAATATTTTTGTGTGAGGTGAGTACATGTTTGAGAAGAAGAACCTGCTGGGATTTGATATCGGATCATATGCTGTTAAGGCAATAGAATTTTCCGTTATCAAAGGCAGTCTTGCCATCACCGGCTTCGGGTATGAAAGACGTGATCCTGATGTGGAAGTCTCCACAATACTCACCGAGATGATCTCAAAATATAAACTGAAAGCAAAAAGGGTTATCACCGCTGTTTCGGGAAGATCTGCGATCTTCCGGCCCATACAGATGCCGCGCCTTTCAGATGAGGAGCTTAAGGACGCTATGCGGTATGAGGTGGACCAGTATATTCCGTTTGAAGCTGATGAGGTGATCGTAGACTGCCAGCGGCTTGAGAATCCTGAAGGAGAAGATGAAAGCAGCGATCAGATGGACGTAATGCTTGCCTCGGTCAAAAAGACCTATATTGAGGACCATCTTGAAACCCTGAAACAGGCCGGTATCGTGCCTGCTATTATTGACTATGACGCTTTCGCCCTTGTGAACGCGTTTGAGATCGAGAATTCAAATGTCATTTCAGATGAATATAACAAGGTCCGTGCTCTGATCGATATCGGTGCGATGAAGACCATTGTGTGTGTTGTGCACGGCAACACTCCCTACTTCCTGCGGGAGATATATCAAGCCGGTAACGAGATAACCGACGCGATAGCGCGGCGGTTCGGGGAGGAGGAAGCGGATGTTGATGAGATGAAAAGGAATCCCGGAGACGGTATTGACGCGATTCGGGATACAATTGCCCCTGTTATTGAAGATGTGGGAAATGAGATCAACATGTGTTTTGAGTATTACGAGAACCAGAGGGGCAACGCGGTTGAGGAGGTATACCTTTCAGGCGGGACTGTACAGTTCCCGGGCATCCCGGATTTTCTGGGGAATATCCTGCAGAAAAAAACCGTTGTCTGGGACCCCACACGGAATCTCGAGATCATTCAGGATGATATTGATGTCATGGAATTCCGGGAAAGGGCTTCTGAACTCCCAATTGCCGTGGGCCTTGCTTCAAGGCTGAGAAGACTGTAATTAAGCAAAGGGTTTTTAATGATACAAATTAACCTGCTTCCAGAGGAGTTACGGGTCAGGGAAAAGCCTATTACAGGTATGAGGCTTCTGCTTTTCCTGGGAGTTCCCTTTCTGTGCGTCCTCGTCTATTTTTGGATATGGCTCCATTTTTTCGAATACAAGGAAGCCGAGGACAAGCTTGACGAGCTTACAACCAAGGAAAAACAGCTCAAAGTAAAAGCTGAAAAGGTGCACAAGCTTGAGGATCAGCTTAAGAAGATGAAAAAGAAGGAAAAGACCATAAAAAAGCTCAAAGGGCTTCAACGGGTTGACTGGATAAAGAAACTGATGCAGCTTACCCAGGTGGTGCGCCCCACTCAGGGCTGGCTCACCTCGGTAAAATTCAATATTTCGGGCGGCAAGGGGACGCTGCGCATAGGATGCTCTGTTAAGGGCAGGGACGATAATGAAGTCAAGAAGAACGTGCTCGGCTTCCTGAACTCTCTCGGGTACAGGAACGGGGACCGCGAAGAAGGGGAACCGAGTGATTTCTGGAAAGACTTCATTGACCATTCTCCTGATTACTATTATAAGGGAAGTGCTATCAAGGAGCAGGGGGCGTGGAAGTTAACCAGTTTCAGCCTACCTCTGGAGATCAAGGCTGACGTCGTCTCCAGTATCAATATTCAAAATTAAGGAAAATAATACATATGAAAATAGGCAGTTTAACTGATACCCAGGTTACGATTATCGGTGCCGTCATTATAGCGCTTATAACGGTAGGCATACTCGTGGTGTGCTACCTGGAATTGAAAAAAATCGGGCCGTATGAGGGTCTGCCCGAGACCCTCCAGGGGTTTGCAAAGTCAGATGACAAAAAAACTAAAGCTGAAGCCCTTGCGACAAAGATAAAGAAAACGCAAAGTTTGATTGACCAGCACAACAAGGATATCGCGCGGATGGATGAGCTTCAGGACAAGATAAACGATCTGCAGACAGCATGGTCCAAGCTGAACAAGATGATACCCCCGGATATAAACTATTCCGAGCTTCAATATAAGATCGGCAGCGGCGCCGAGAAAACGCACATCACACTGACAAAGACCACACGTGGCAATCCGGTCTATTTTGACGCCAACATAAGCAAGATCAACCTGTCCCTTTCAGGCATGCAGGGCTCCTTTCATAATTTCGGGGAGTTCCTCTATTTTCTGTTCGCGTCTCTGCAGAGGTTTATGGTGCTTCAGAATTTCTCCATTACAAGCGGTGCTCCTGTAACCAGACCAGCAGATGCCAATATCAATGAAATCCAACATAAAATTTCAATGAGTCTGGTAACGTTTATTGAAAGACATGAGAAATGAAACCAATATACAGACTGGTGTACGTATGTGCGGCCGGTTTTTTCCTGATATCACAGGCTGGTTATATTGTCGGCCAGGAGGGGGAAAGCTATGTCGAAAAGTACCGGAGGCGCGGTCCTGACCCCATGGTCGCCAAAATTATCGAAATGGAAAAGAAGGCAGACGATCAGGCTGACGATGAAAACATTATTGACACTCCAAACATCCAGCAAACAGACGATGAGCCCAAAGCCTCGCTGATGTATAAGATCGCGTTGAATAGGCACGACAAGCTCGCCAGGATCGCTGTTATGAAACGCGAGTATGAAAAGGTCATTCATAACTGTGAAGAAGGCTTGAAACTTGTGAAAGAGGTCAGGGAACAGAAGAACATTATGATCCCGGAATCGACGCTTGGCGAATACACCCGGAATTTTACACGATGGAAGCAGGCGGCCAGGGAGGGAATTATCGCAGCTGAGGCACTTGACAACTTCAAGAAACGGCAGATTACGCTTGAAGGCATTATATGGGATGAAGCACAGCCTGTCGTTATACTGGACGGCAACAGCTTTAAGGAGAATGATCCCTACAAAGGGATCCGTATTGACAAGATAACCCAGAACAGAGTGGATGTTGTTTTTATACATAAAGGGAGACCTTTCAGTTATACACTTGAATTTCCTGAATAATAATACACGTTTTTAAGGTTGCAGAACATGGCTATTAATCCGAAACATATGCTTCTTCTTGCGATTCTGTTATGCATATGCGCTCTTCCCTCTTTCGGCCAGGAATGGAGAGATCAGCACGTTAAAATGTATGAAGGTCTGGAGGAGAAGAAAGAAACGATCTCAATTGAAGTGCGGGACGCTAAGTTCGAAGAAATACTGGAGTTCCTCAACAATAAGACCGGGATCAATTTTATCGCAGGGGATGAAGCGAGAGATCATATCAAAAAAATGGAGGATCCTCTTATCGATCTAAGGCTTGTTGATGTCACCTGGGACGTTGTGGTAGAGGAGCTTGCAGACAAGTATAACCTTATAATCGAGCGCAAAACGGATAACGTTATCAAATTCACCTATCCTCCGCATATACGGCTCACGTTCAGGGAAACGCCGCTGAGCATCGTGCTTGAAACGATCGCCATCAAATGCAACAAGAATATCGTGATAGACCCCAAGATCGGTGTGGAGAAGACGAAGATCACCCTCACCCTTGTAAATGTTCCATGGGCTGTTGCGCTTGATACAATAGTCAAGTCAGCGGGATTCACCTGGACAGAGGGAAAATACAACATCATTCGGGTCACCACTCCGGACAATATTAAGAAGGAGTTCGAAACAAGGATTTTCAGGCTTAACTGGGCGCAGCCCGGCACGTTTCTCGGAGGTGAGAAGTCGGAGGTGCTTGCAGCCATCAAAAGTGTGCTCACAAAGGACGGTACGCTTCACTACGATCCGCGAACAAACACACTTGTCATCAAAGATGTTTCTAACAACATACCGGTGATCGAGAAGATCATCAAGGGCCTTGACGTTCGGACCAAACAGGTGATGATCGAAACCAAGATCGTCAGCATCGATTCCGATGATGCCAAGGATCTGGGCATGAAATGGGCCGCTGGACTCGGCTTTTCATACCAGGCGGGCGGGATCAACGATGTTCTTTTTCCGTTTGAAGGAGGTGCGGACGGCTGGGAAGGATCACTGACAGGGGGACCGGGTGCAGACGTTTCAAGTGTAACATCGAAAAGTTTTGCAAAGGGAACGCTCGATCTCGGTAAAATCAATTTTCTTCTTCAGCTTCTTCACACGTACGGTTCGACCGAGATAATCCAGACACCGACCCTTCTCACGCTCGATAATGTTCAGGCAACTATGCATATAGGCACGGTGACGCGGTATGCAGAATTCAAGTCATCCACTGATACTTCAGGAACATCAAGTTCGGGATTCCAGGAAGCGGACGGATCTCCCATTAAAGCCGGCATTCAGCTGAGCCTTACTCCGCACATAACACAGGACGGATACGTGCAGATGAAGATAAAGCCTAAGACCACTGACCTTCTGCAGTTTGTGACGTTCGGGGCAGGCACGGCCCAGCCTTTAAGCCTTCCCGAGACAGTGGAGAGGCAGCTTGAGACCGTTATTCAGGTCAAGGACGGTGAAACAGGCATCATAGGAGGCCTTCTGTACAACCGGGAAACAAAGAACGTTACACGAATCCCGCTTCTTTCCTCTATTCCGATCATAAAGCACCTTTTTACTTCCTCCGAGACACAATCAGAAAATCGGGAACTTATGTTCCTGATTACCCCGAGGATCGTTAAAGAGGACGAAGAGGAAGTGTATAAGACGATCGAACGGCTCAAATACGAGATTACAGGGGAGAAAATCCGAGAAAGGGAGCTCAGACGGATCCTGGAGACAAAATATTCGAACAAAGGCCGGTAATCCAGCCATATTCCGGCGGTCGATCCAAATACTGCAATGTCTGAGGGAACATTCCATATAAAAATTGTCTATGCAAAGGGGGGGCTGATGCGCTTTGTATCCCATAGAGATGTGATCAGAATATGGAAACAGGCGGTGATCCGCGCTGGTATTCCAGTTGCGCATTCATCAGGATTCAATCCGCGTCCAAAGATATCGTTTTACAATCCCCTTCCGGTCGGAGTTGGGTCAGTGAGTGAAATACTCTCTATGTCATTAGTCGAATATTGTGACGGCGAAAGGATGCCACGAACGCTGGAAAGGGAATTTCCTGAAGGAATGTATTGCATATCCGCAGGGAATATACGAAGCAAAAGGGAGATATCCGTTGTATCTTCACAGTATAAAATGCCGGTTTCCCCTGATGAGGAGCAATGCGTGGAAGCCGGGCTTGCGCGCTTTGCTGAGCAGGATTTCCGTATACATTCAAAGAAAAGCAGCAGGACAATTTTTGCAGCTGAAACGGTCGGCAATTGTTTCGTAGAGAAAGGAATGTTTTATTTCACCCTTAAAAACAGCCCTGCCGGATCTGTATCCGTAAAGGATTTTCTGCCTGTTTTTTTCTCTCAAGAGGAATCGCTGAAAAAACTGTATTCATTGACACGGTATGGAATAAACGGAGGCGGCAGCGTATGAGCGGGCAGGAGACAAAAATGTTTATAAACGCCAGGGAAGCGGAGGAGATCCGCGTGGCGGTCCTCGAAGGAGGCGTGCTCGAGGAATATTTCGTGGAGCGGAGTTCTGATACAAAGGCCCGTAAGGGAAGTATATATGTCGGAAAGGTTTCCAATGTCGACAGCGGCCTTCAGGCCGCATTTGTGGACCTGGGAGAAGGCCCCCAGGGGTTTTTGTCAATTTCAGATGTCAAATACCCGGACGGAGGCTTTTCAAATCTTCTCCGGGGAAGCCAGGCAAAGAAGAAAATGCTGAAGGGGGAGGTAGACATCAGAAAGGTCCTCAGAAAAGGCCAGAAAGTGGTTGTCCAGGTACTCAGGGAATCGATGAATTCCAAAGGGCCGTCCCTGACCACCTATATCAGTGTGCCGGGCCGGTTCCTTGTTTTAATACCGCAGGCTCCGGAAAAAACAGGAATTTCGCGGAGAATTGAGGATCCGAAAGAGAGGAAGCGGCTGAAGACCATTATCCGCGGATATGATGCTTTTGAAAAGCACGGTTTTATAGTGCGTACAGCAAGCAGCGGGTGCACCAAACAGGAGATAACCAGTGATCTTGCCTCTCTGACGAACATATGGAAGGGCCTCGAAAAAGAGATCCGCAGGAGATCAGCCCCGACTCCTCGTGCCGTATACAGGGACAGTGATCTGCTGTTAAGGACCTTCAGGGACGTATACAGCATAAAAATAAATAAAGTTTTTGTTGACAGCAGGCAGGCTTTTGATAAAATAGTTGGCTTTATGAAGGGGCAGATGCCCCATAAAGTGAAAGCACTTCAGCTTACAGAAACACGTAAGCCGCTCTTTGAAAAATATAACATTGAGGAACAGATCCAGAGCATTTTTGATCGAGAGGTACCGCTTGCTAACGGTGGTTCCGTAGTTATAGAGCAGACGGAGGCGATGATAGCGATTGACGTTAATTCCGGAACCTATCATAACAAACGGGGCCAGGAATATATCGCCCTTGAAACCAATTTGATCGCCTGCGAAGTGATTGCGCGTCAAATCCGCTTCAGGGACCTGGGGGGGCTTATATGCATAGATTTCATTGATATGCAGGACAAAAAGAACAGGCGGAAGATCGAAGACAAGCTTAAGAAATCTGTTAAAAGGGACAAAGCGCGCATAGATATCCTTCCTATTTCCGAATTCGGTATTTTGGAAATGACGCGACAGCGGGAAAGGCAGAATATCATCAACGTGAATTACTCGAAATGTCCGGTCTGCAGGGGTTTGGGTCAGATAAAGTCCAAACAGACCCTGGCTCTGGAGATTTTCAGGAACATAAAAAACAGAATATCCGGAAGGAACCGGAGAAAAAAAGAGAGCGAAACCTGCAAAACAGTCAGCGTTACAGCTCATCCAAGGATGGCTGAATATTTGCTGAACGAAATGAGAGGTAAGCTAACTGGTTTTAAAAATACGCACAGCATTCGCATTAATGTTTTATCTTCATATGATCTGCACCAGAATGAGATCAGATATAAATAAAGGAAATCAAGATGTATGCGGTGATAGAGGATTCAGGCAGACAGTATAAAGTGGAAGAGAACAGTGAAATTCATATCGACCTGAGAGAAGCGGATCCGGGAGACACGATCGAGTTTCAGCATGTTGTCGCGCTCGGAGATAAGGGAACTGTGGAAACAGACCGGAAAACGCTTGAATCGTGCAAAGTTGCCGGAACTGTGGAGGCTGTTGAAAAAGGCGATAAAATAATAGTGGGCAAATTCAAACGTAGAAAAAAAATACGCCGAAAACAGGGGCACCGGCACACATACCTAAGGGTCCGGATCACAGGGATATCAAAATAACGAAAGGAAAGGCATATGGCACATAAAGCTGGTCAGGGCTCTTCAAGGAACGGGCGGGACAGCCGGTCCAAGCGAAGAGGACTGAAAAAAAGCGGAGGCTCATTTGTAAAGTCCGGCAATATACTTGTACGGCAGTGCGGTACCAGATTCAAACCGGGAAAAAATGTGGGTATGGGACGAGATTTTACCCTGTATGCGGAAAAAGAAGGAATTGTATCTTTTAACAAGGGATGTATCAGCGTTGTGAGTGCGGGAAGCGATACTCTGAAAGATTCGTAGAGAAACAGGAATTGTTTGATCTGGTTACGGTAACGTGCAGGGGGGGGGACGGGGGTGACGGATGTGTGCATTTCAGGAGGGAAAAATACGTGCCTCGGGGCGGGCCTGACGGAGGAAGGGGGGGCAGTGGCGGTGATGTCATTCTCAAAGTGGCTGAAGGGCTGCATGAGTTTTCTGAGATCGGATCTTCCAAAGTCATTAAAGCCGAGGACGGAGGCTCGGGTGCGGGCAACAGAAGATCAGGACGCCGGGGAAAAGACAGGATAGTAAGAGTTCCAGCTGGTACGGTCGTTTTTCATTGCGGAACGGGCAGGATAGTCAAGGAATTGAACAGTGAGGGAGAAAGGGTGATAATCGCCAGAGGAGGCAGAGGCGGGAAGGGAAATGCTGATTTCGCCTCTTCCACAAACCAGGTTCCGGTTGAGTTTGAGGAAGGATGCGAAGGCGAGGAAATAAAGGTCAGGCTGGATCTGAAACTTATCGCGGATATCGGTCTTATCGGATTCCCCAATGCGGGAAAATCAACTCTTCTCAACAGGTTGACGGGAGCGGCTCCTCAGGTAGCCGATTATCCGTTCACCACACTGGACCCGAAGCTGGGCATAATTGTTTTTGACGATTATAAAGAGGCGGTTATTGCTGATATTCCGGGTATTATTGAAAATGCCCGGAAAGGAAAGGGTTTGGGAAACAGATTTCTCAAACATATTGAAAGAACAGCAGTATTAATCCATGTAGTCGAATGCATTCCGTTCCAGGGTATTGAGCCGTTTGAATGCTACGAAAAGATGAGGGATGAGATCAAGGCGTTCAATCCGGACATCGCTGAAAAGGAGGAAGTAGTAGTGCTGAACAAAATCGACACGGTAGACACCTATGGACATATCACGGCGCAGTTCAGTAAAGCAGGTGTAGATATCCTGCCGATATCCGCTGAACAGGGAACCGGGATCGAGGACTTGAAAAAGGCCATTCGAAGAAAACTCGACTGCATGAACACTGGAGCAGGCATAACTTTTAAACAGAAAAGCATGTAACGGGGATTATTATGGTAAATCTTGTTGATGTTCTAAAGGCCGGAGTCAACCTTTCCGCTTCAGATATATTTTTCAAGGTGGGTTCTCCTCCTGCTGCCCGTGTTGATGGAACATTGCGTTTTCTGGGGCGGGATATTGTCACCGGGAACGATGTAAAGAACTTCTTCAACACGGTGGGTGACAAGTATATTGAAACGATATTCAAGAAGAACCATGAGGCCGACACGTCACTTGAGATTGAGGGTGTCGGCCGGTTCAGGGTCAATATTTTTATGCAGCGGGGCCAGATAGGCTTTGTTATGAGGATCGTACAGGAAATAATACCTTCCCTTGAGGAATTAAACCTTCCCGCTGAAAGCATGAAAATACTCGCTCAGAAACCCCGTGGTCTTGTACTGGTTACCGGGATCGCAGGAAGCGGAAAATCGACCACTCTTGCCGCAATGGTTCAATACCTGAATAAGAATTTCCATAAGCATATCATTACTATTGAGGATCCGATAGAATACGTGTATCACGATGAGAGCAGCATTATCGACCAGCGTGAGATAGGACTTGACACACGGGACTTTTCAACCGGTCTTAAGAATGTTGTACGCCAGTCTCCCGATGTCATACTTATCGGGGAAATGCGCGATGTTGAAACGATGCAGGCAGCGATAAACGCTGCTGAGACCGGGCACCTTGTTTTCAGCACCCTGCATACGGTTGATGCCAAACAGACGGTAGAGCGGATAATCCATTACTTTCCTCCGCATCAGCATAACCTGGTGAAACTCCAGCTTTCCCTGATCCTTGAGGGGGTTGTTTCCCAGAGGCTCCTTAAAAGGAAAGACAGGGGAGGCAGGATTCCCGCTGTTGAACTGATGATATGTTCCCCATCGATACGTCAGATGATCGAGGAAGGCCGGACACCGGAATTATACGGCGCTATCCGTGAAGGTGAATATTACGGTTCATGCACATTTAACCAGAACCTTATACAATGGATCAAGAAAGGGGTCATAAGCGTTGAGGACGCGTGTCAGGCGGCCGATAATGCTGAGGAACTGAAACTTAAACTGAAGGGGATTGTCAAGGGGGCTGCAAGTCCGCAGGAAATCCATAAAGGCAAGAACGCGTTTCAGAAAAAGAACGGAAAAGGGAAGGGGAAATAGCATGTCCATATGGAAGGCGCGAAGATATTTTACAGGAGCTGAGATCATTGCAGTTGTTCTGTGCGGAGCTGTATGTTTGCTGATGGCAGGAATACCGGCCCGGCATATCGATCCTGTTATTTCAGGGCGGGATGCTGATACGGATGACAAACAGGCCGGCCGGGAAGATCAGTACCCCCTTTCCCCAGAACGGTTTTCAAAGATACTTACAAGCGAGGCCGCGGCCCAGCCAAAGGAGAATAACACACAGGATACAAAAATCCAGCCGCGGAACCAGGATGTTACGGAAGAAAGGATTACACGTTTCTATAAACTGAAGGGGACATACACGGATACGGGTTCACCGGAGAGATCGTGCGCAGTAGTGGCAGGGAATAAAGAACCAGGAAAACTGCTTTATCCGGGTGATGTCATTAACGTAGAGGGGGTGGGGAGTATTGCTCTGGCATCAGTTTCGTATGATGCTGTCCAGGTCAAGGATGCCAAGACCGGCAAGGTTTTTACCCTGACGATTGAGGAGCCGCACAAGACAGCGCACAAGACAGTGGACAGGAAAAGGAATCGTAACGTGGGGCCGAGAACAACCAGAGATGACCGTTCCTCGGCCCGTTTGAACATGCATCACAACGAGGCATCTGCCGGTATACGCAGGATCCGCCCCAATAAATATACTATACCCAAAGAAGCGATGGATCCTTACAGGGCGCGGCCTGAAAAGCTTTTTTCGGAAATAAGCGTGAGGCCGCAGACAAAGAATGGGGAACCAACAGGAAGCTTTATCATTACGGGAATGAGATCCGATGCTCTGCTGAAAAAGGTCGGGCTTCGTCAGGGCGATGTTATTACGAGAGTCAACGGACAGAGCCCGTTGCAACTGATGCAGCTTTTGAATGACCCTTCTCTTACGGACGTGACTGTAGATTATCAAAGAGGAGGACGCAACCAGAGGCTTCATTTTACATTGCAGAAATAATGTTCGCAGCTGTAGATGTTGGCAACACAACAACAGCAGTTGCTTTTGTTTTTTCGGAAAACAAACGGGACATTCACAGATTCCCTTGCAGCCCGGATTCATACGGGCCTATCCGCGAATGTGTAGTACAATACTCTCCGGAAAAGGCACTTGTATGCACGGTCAATCCTCCGTTTTCGGACAGGATAGAGAGTATTTTTTCCGATATTCCGGTATTGTATGTGGATCATTCCCACATTCCTTTGAAGAACAGGTACAGCCCTCCTTCTGACGTAGGAAGCGACAGGCTGGTTACGGCCTATGCAGTGGTCAGTCTGTTCAACACGGATACCGTTATTGTGGATATGGGCACTGCTGTAACTTTTGAGGTTGTGACACAACAGAGGGAGTATATGGGAGGCCTAATATTCCCGGGGATCGGACTGTTGAGAAAAAGCCTGAACGACCATACTGCTCTTCTTCCTCTGGTAGAAGTGGAGTCAAGAGAGTATCCTTTTGTCGCTTTGAATACTGAGGATGCGGTTGCTGGAGGGATTTTTCGCGGAGTCGATATTCTCATCAGAAACATGGTCGAGGATATTCAGGCTTCGTATGGAAAACCTCTCACCGTGTGTGTGACAGGAGGCGATGCTGAACTGTTCAAAGACAGGTTTCCCCGTGAATGGAATGTTGTTCCGGATATTATTATTAACGGGCTGACTCTTTTGGAAAAAGAGCTGTCATGGGGCACAGCAAAGCTGGGAGGAAGAAGTAAGTAGTAAGTAGTATGTAGGGGCGGACCCGTGTGTCCGCCCTGTTAAAAGTCGAAGGTAGACCAGCAAAGCTGGAAAGTCTAAAGTCGAAGGCAGTGCATGGTCTTCAGACCGTGCAAAAGGGTAGTCGCAGCTTTTAAGCTGCGCTTTTTATTTTTTTACGTTGCTTATTAGTCAGTTTCCATATAATATATTGATGAAACATAAGCGCGGTTCAATGCAGAATCAGAAAGATACATATACTGTGCACACTCCCCGCGGAGCTTCGGGTATAGGCGTGATCGGCCTGAAGTGTTCTGACGTATCGAGATTATTCAATTGTTTAAGAAGCAGGACCGGCCGCAGGCCCGGCAGGGATGCGGGGCTTTACTACGGGGTTTTTCAGGAGCCTGACGGGAGAATGATCGACGAAGTCCTTCTTGCATGGTCTCCCGGTTCGTTGAGAGCGGAGCTGACATTCCACGGCGGAGAAGCTGTCAGCGGGGAGATCGCTCGTGTCCTTGCAGGGAGCGGATTCACGCGTGATGAGGATGCTGCCTTTTTTAACGTTCCTGAATGGAAACAACAGGTGCTCGATGCACTTCGTTCGGTTTCAACACGCACTGGTGCCGAGCATTTCCTTTCATACTTTTCAGGCTGGTATGAGCAGGAGCTTACTAAAGCAGCTTCTCAGTTGGAAAGAGGAAATGGTGAAGCTGCATTGGCCGTTATTCGAAGGCTGATGCAGGGATGGAATATCAGGAACGGATTCATAAACCCGCCGACAGTCTATATCACTGGATATCCAAATGCAGGTAAATCGACCCTGTTCAACAGTATAGCCGGATATGAGCGGGTAATGGTCACCGATATACCGGGCACTACAACCGACAGGGTTGAGGAGGTCTTCTGCATACAGGGATATCCTTTCAGGTTCGTTGATACCGAGGGATTATATGATGGGGAGCATGCCGGGGACATGCTGGCTGAAATCCGGAAGCGGGCCGATTATATCATATATGTTGAAGAAATCGGCTGCAGATGCAGTTTTGATCCGCGTGAAACAGCAGGGGACAAGCTTATATGCAGGATTGTCAACAAAGCGGATACAGTCCCCGCCGGAAAACTATCTGACTGCGAACCCGGCTGCTGCCTGATCTCAGCTTTGGATCCCTCAGGCGTGCGGAAGGTGCTGGATGCCGTGTATGAAGGAGCTGTCGGAATTCCGGCTGATGCAGTTGAGCAGGGATTTTTTGATCCTTTTCAGATCGAAACCGCTGAAAGGATCATAAAAGCCCTCAGCTGTTCGAAACAGTCCGTTGCGCTCAGTCTGTTCAGAAAGGGATTTTTGGCTGCATGAATACCATACGTATCACTAATGCGCGAGATACCTGCGGAAACCCCTTTGAATGCACCCTGCAGAACGGGCGGATCTCCTTCAGCACAGAGAGCATGCCGGGAGAAACAGTCATAGATGCCCGGGAATGCATCGCTTTTCCGGGTGTTGTGGATATGCATGTCCATTTTCGGGACCCGTGGGACAGCGGACCGGGGGAAGGAGGGGAGACGATAGAATCGGGGAGCAGGGCGGCGCTGAACGGAGGAGTTACATCGTGCGCTTGCATGCCCAATACGTATCCTCCTGCTGATTCTCCTGATATCATCCGGTATATTATCGAGAGGGCCCGTGAAACTGAAGGATGCCGTGTATATCCTATAGGGGCCATTACAAGAGGAAGGAACGGAGAAGAGCTTGTTGATTTTGAGGAGATGCTTAAAAGCGGTGCTGCGGGGTTTTCTGATGACGGGGCAACCCTGATGAACCCGCTTTGTATGGAGAAGGCCCTTGAGGCGTCCCGAGTTGAGGGTTTTCCCGTGATCACCCATTCTCTTGATGAGACAGGCTACGGGGGATGGGTGTTCAATGACGGGCCTGTATCGCGCAGGTATAATGTTCCCGGGATTCCGAATGAGGCTGAATACGGTATTGTTGAAAGGGATATAGAGATCGCGCGCACAACAGGCGGTTTTCTTCATGTAGCGCATGTATCCGCCCGGGAGACCGTTGCCTGCATTGAACGGGCAAAGCAGGACGGAGTTAATGTCACATGTGAAGTCACGCCGCATCATCTTGTATTCAGCGAGGAGGATATCACTGAGCCTGACAGCATGTACAAGATGTCGCCGCCTCTTAGAAGCGAAGCGGACCGTGAAGCCCTTGCCGAGGGAGTTGCTTCAGGAATCATTGATGTCATTGCCTCGGACCATGCTCCGCATCCCGCTTCAAAAAAAGGTGCTGTTAAAGAAGCTGCGTTCGGTGTAGCAGGTATTGAGACAATGCTTTTCGTTGTATTGACCGAATGTGTGTCAATGGGGATATGCTCCCTGGAATATGCTGCTGAGCGAATGAGTGGGTCTCCCGCCCGCATACTGAGGATAGGGGCCGGTTCTCTGAAAGAAGGGGCCCCTGCGGATATGCTGCTTATTGATCCGGATGCGGAATGGGAATGTGCAGAGCCTTTTTTCAGGTCCCAGAGTTTGAATTCCTTATTTATCGGACGGCGCATGAAAGGGGCTGTAACCCGTATGTTCGTACAAGGCAGAGAGGTTGGTAATGGCTTTTAAACGGGAAAAAAAACATATTTTCCTGAGACTGATCCGGCTGGGCCTGCGGAAAATCGTATATGAATTCAAAAATATACGGAATGAGCCTTCACAGATAGCCTGGGGGGGGGCAATAGGCATATTTGTGGCGGTCACGCCGACCATGGGCATTCAGACGGTCCTGGCCCTGTTCATTGCGACACTGTTCAGGGCTAACCGTATTATCGCGGGTGTGCTTGTCTGGATTACCAATGTATTCACCGCTATTCCCCTCTATTTTGTCGTATGCTATGCCGGCAAGCTCATTCTGAGCAGGACGATCGATTATAAATTGCTTGAGCAGGTTTCCTGGTATGACTGGCACAGTTACTGGGATTTTTTTATCACTCATTTTCTGGCCCTGTGGCTCGGGGCACTGGTGCTCGGTACGGTCGGAGGGGGGATAACGTATATTCTTCTTTTCAACCTCACCAAGTATTTCCGCCGCATACGGGAACGCAAGCGGGAAAAGCGCAGCAGGAAAGATATTTCTGAAGATGCTGAAGGGGAGAAGGGGCCGGGCTGCGGCGATTAACCCGCTTATTTCCATGTGCTTGCATCCCGGGCTTGACTCGGGGCAAAATCCGGGTAAAAAGTTCTTGATTTATTATTTTTATTACTATAATACATAACGCGGACTTCGCCCGCAACCCAAGATGGTTTCTTAATAAGACAGTTATTTTTTGAAACGAACAGGTAACTTTTGCTATTCTGATGTCCGCGTTATAGTATATAATTTGTTTCATCTTTTGCAACATATTGTCTTCCTATATGTTCAATGAAAACATCTTGTTTTTTATCGAAGTACTGAAAGGCTAAGTCACTAACTTTCAGGAATTATCGGAACATACAGATATGATTACAATGAATTATAAGGACGGTCTTATTTCGGCGATAGTGCAGGACGCGGAGACCGGAGAGGTTTTGATGACGGCTTTTATGAACGAAGAAGCTTTCCGCAAAACCGTTGAGACAGGACAGGCCCATTACTATTCGCGCAGCAGGGATGCTCTCTGGCTCAAGGGCGAATCTTCGGGGAACATACAAAAGGTCAGGGATATCCTGGTGGATTGCGACGAGGATGCCGTCCTGCTCAAAGTGGAGCAGAAGGGCGGAGCCTGCCATATGGGATACCGGTCCTGTTTTTACAGGAAGCTCGAGCAGGATGAACTTGTCGAGGTGGGGGAGAAGATATTCGATCCGGATGAAGTATACGGAGGACAATAAGTGAATGTAAAGCTTGGAATACCCAAAGGAAGCCTGCAGGAATCGACGATCAGGATGTTTAAAAAGGCGGGGTACACGATTTCGGTCGATTCACGCTCATATTTTCCCGAGATCGATGATGAAGAGATATCATGCCTTTTGATCAGGGCACAGGAGATCGCCAGGTACGTTGAGAAGGGTGTGCTGGACGCGGGCTTGACCGGATATGACTGGATCGTTGAAAACGGGGCTGATGTAGCTGAGATATGCGAACTTGTCTATGCTAAACAGGGCCTCAGGCCGATCAAATGGGTTCTTGCCGTTCCGAATGATTCCGATATTACAAGCGTCAAGGATCTGGAAGGCAGATCAATTGCCACGGAAGGCGTCGGGATTACAAAGTCGTACCTTGAAAAGCACGGGGTAACCGCGCGTGTTGAATTTTCCTGGGGTGCAACCGAAGTAAAGCCTCCTGAACTTGTTGACGCCATTGTCGAGATAACGGAGACCGGCAGCTCTCTCAGGGCTAACAACCTGAGGATCGTGGATACTGTTCTCGAATCCACAACACGGTTCATAGCGAACAGGGACGCGCTGAAGGACGAAGCAAAAAGGAACAAGATCGAGAATTTGAGTCTACTTCTCAAATCAGCCCTGCTTGCAGAGGAAAAAGTGGGATTAATGATGAACCTTAAGGAAAAGGACCTTGATGTGATTCTGGATCTTATTCCTTCGATGAAAGGGCCTACTGTTTCCAGGTTAAGCACCGAAGGGTGGGTTGCGGTCAACACAATAGTCGATGAGCATATTGTGAGGGATCTGATCCCCTGCCTTAAGGAAGCAGGGGCTCAGGATATAGTCGAATACCCTCTGAATAAAATAGTCTACTGATGATGCTTCACGGCTGAAGCAGCATAGGCCTGAAACTGCAGGGCAGTTGCAGGAAAGCCCCAAAAAGAAATATATACTTAAAAGGCGGCATAGCCAAGTGGCCAAGGCGAGGGTTTGCAAAACCCTTATTCCCCGGTTCGAATCCGGGTGCCGCCTTTTTTATAACCCCAAAGACACGAAGGAAAAATGGTTATTAGTAAGCAGTAAGTAGTATGTAGGGGCGGGCCCGCGTGTCCGCTCTGTCAAAGGTCGAAGGTCTCCCCGAGGGAATCCTCGGGACCGGCAGAGCTGGAAAGTCAAAAGTCGAAGGTAGTGCACGGTCTTCAGACCGTGCAAAAGGGTAGCCGCAGCTTTTAAGCTGCGTTTTTTTGTTTTTGGTCTTTTAACCTGTTACTCTTTTTTAGTGACTTCGCCTGCCCCGTGAAATGGATCGAAGATCCTATTTGCACCGGGGTGTCTTCGTGGTTTATTTTTTCCTGTAAGGACTGATATGGCAAAAAAGCTGAAAGTCGGCGTTATAGGCCTTGGAATGGGGAAGTGCCATGTGCGGGGATTCGCGAACCGTACGGATGCTGAAGTTGCTGCAGCCGCTGACCTGAGCGCTGAGAGACGGGACAGCATACAGGAGGAATACGGTGTTCCCCGCGTATATGAGGAAGGGGCCGATATGCTGGAAAAGGAGGATCTCGATATTGCTGTGATCGCCACTCCGAATGTTCTCCATGCTCCGCTGACAATAAAGGCTCTTGAAGCGGACTGTCATGTTCTCTGCGAAAAACCCATGGCCATGTCGGTTGAGGAAGCTGAATCCATGCAGAAAAAAGCGGAAGAGAAGAAAAAGGTCCTTATGGTAAATTTCAGCTACCGGTTTTCCGATATCACGTTCGCACTGAAAGAACAGATAGCAGAGGGAGTGATCGGTGATGTATATTACGTGCGTTCCGTATGGCACAGGAGAAGGGGATTTCCCGGATTCGGAGGATGGTTCGGCAAAAAGGAACTCTCAGGCGGCGGACCTCTTGTTGATCTGGGAGTGCACCGTATCGACCTCGCGCTGTGGCTTATGGGGAATCCTCGGCCCGTTTCCGTATACGGGGTCACTCATGACAGATATATTCGGGAGATGATACGGGGCTCCGATATCGAATTTGACTGCGAGGACCTTGCGGTTTCAATGATTAAGCTTGAAGGCGGAATCACTCTTATGACCGAGGTTTCATGGGGTCTGCACGGAAAGAACGCGGAATACATGCGTACTGCAGTTTACGGGACAAAGGGATCTGCCGTCCACAAAAATATTGAACAGAGATATTCGTTTGAGGGATGGCTCTATACTGAAAAAAACGGGGTTCTGTATGACAAGAAGATAGCCCGGTCAACTGTCTCCTGCCCGGACGTATACGGGAATATGGTGGATGTTATACAGGGAAAAGATGAGAATTACGGATCAGCTCAATCAGGAGTTGATGTGCAGAAGATCCTCAACGGTATATATCAAAGCGCAGAGACAGGAAAGGAAGTTGTTTTCTGAGGAAGAAGGGGGACAGAGGACAGGAAGAAGTAATTAGTATTTAGTACCCGAATTTTGCACGAAGAACGCACTGCCTGAGCGGATCTAATTTTTTCTGGCGGTGTTGATCGGCACAAATCTGTGCTCAACGGCCCGTTTGGGCCGCTTCCGCATAATTTGGCCTCCGGCCTTGCCAGAAAAAATGATCTCTCGCTCAGCTGAGGATTATAACCTATCTGGTTATATGGACTAATTGTCATAATATAAGGAGCTTCAATATGTTAACGAAATTTCAGCGCGTCTCCATGCAAAATCCGGGTAGTAAATTAGTGTTTGGTATATAAACCGCAGTTACAAGCAACTAATACACTAAATACTAACTCACTAAATACTTGTTGTAATCCTGCCTACGGCCCCGAGTGCAGTCGAAGGGTGATCCTGTCCAATATTTCTTATCTTGTCTTCACAGGAATGCAAAAAACAGAAAAAAAATCTTGATTTATGCATTTTTTTTGATATTATTGTTTATTCTCGCTGAATTCTTTGTTTCAGACGGATTATATGGCAGAAACACCGTATACCTATTCTCCGGACGATCTTGACCCTGATCTGGTCCTTGAGATAAAAGAGTATACCGGCCATGAGGATATGGATCCGGAAGAATTCCTGATGCAATACGGTTTTATTGACGCACCGGGAAAAGAGGGGGCATGCTGCCTTGAAGCCCTGCTCCTGTTCGCTTCAAAGTACAGATCAAGGTTCCATCCCAGAGCCGGAATACGTGTGTATACCGTAGACGGCACTGATGTGTCGGATATGCCTGATAATGATGAATATGATTTCAAGCGGTTCTCAGGCCCGCTTCTTGAAATGGTTGACAGCGTGTTCGCCTATATGCCCGGGGTTATCAAGAAATCGGCCCGTCTCTATTCCCTGTTTTTAAGGGAAATGCCGCAGTACCCTGAAAAAGCCTGGCATGAATTTATTGTAAACGCTGCTGTGCACAGGGATTACTCGGTCCGTGAAAGGGAGATAGAGATATGGGTATTTGAAGACAGGATCGAGATTGAAAGCCCCGGCAGGCTGTACAGCGGGATATCACTTGAATCGCTTTTCGGCACGTCCCGCGTGCAGGCAAGCAGGAATCCGAAGCTCGCCGATATTTTTATGAGAGCAGGCTATATGCGCGAGGTGGGGGAAGGAATACGGAGTGCCTGCGGTGTCATGGAGAGAAGCTACCTGAATCCTCCACAGTTCATTGAAACGGAAACGGGGTTCAGGGTGACGCTGCAGAACAGTCCAGTATTCGATGTGGGAGATGCAGATTGGGAGAAAAAGATACGCGGACTGGATCTCAACCTCAACCAGAAGCGCATTCTTATTGTATACGGAAAAACCGGTTTTTCGAACAGTGACTACCAGAAGATCAACAGCTGTGACCGTGATACCGCATACAGGGAGATCCTTGAGATCGCGGATAAAGGGTACGTTATGAAGGAAGGCAAAGGACGGGGCCTTCAGTACATGCCGGATATAGAATGACGGAGGCAGGCTGATGAATACGAGTTTTCATGATCTGGTGCACAACCGTTCATCGGTCCGCGCATATGCGGACCGGAAGGTCGACCGTGAGGTCATTATCCGCATCATTGAGGCCGCGCGTCTGGCTCCTTCCGCATGCAACAGACAGCCCTGGAGGTTTGTTGTGGCTGATGACCCCGAGCTTGTCAGCCGGATATGCACCAGAGGGATGCACGGGCCTGTACCGAACGTATGGGCGCGTGAAGCCCCGGTCATCATTGTTATAGGACTGGCTCCCTCGCCCATGGTGAACACTGCCGGAAAAGTGCTGAAAGGCATCGATTACAGTATGATCAGCGCGGGTATAGCAGGCGAGCATATATGCCTGGCTGCACAGGATGAGGGGCTCGGGACCTGCTGGATCGGATGGTTCAGGTCAAGGGCTGTAAAGAAATTATGCGGTATTCCGAGCAGGATAAAGCTTGCGGCCCTTATAACCCTCGGGTATCCGCGCGATACAGGATCCGTTCCCGAAAAGGAGCGGATGAAACGCGATGAGATATGTTTTTTCAACAGGTACGGTGAGTCGGGGACATGATGCCGTGAAACACGTAGCCCGGGAAATGAAGAAAAGGGGCATATATCTGTCCAGACGGAGGGGGCAGTGCCTTCTGACCGATGAATCGGTGTGGCAGCGCATCATCAAGGCTGCGGAAATATCGCCGAATGACGTCATTATTGATATTGGAACAGGACCCGGATACGGGCTTGAGCGGATAGCTCCCCTGTGCGGCCGCTATATCGGAGTCGAGATAGACAGGAAATGCTGTGAAGCGGCCCGTGAAAAAGCGGAACCGTTCACTAATTGTACCGTAATGCAAGCTGATATCCTTCAGGACAAGCATACGCTGAATCCTGATGTAACGACGGAAATAAAAAAGCATGCTGCAGACAAGACAGGCGGCTGCGTGAAAATCGTTTCCAATCTTCCCTACAGCGTGGCAACACCGGTGATCATGAATTTTTGCATTCAGAGGGAGATACCCCTTGACATGATGATCGTTATGGTGCAGAAGGAGGTGGCGCATAAACTCGCGGCCCGGCCCGGTTCCGCCTCCTATTCTTCGGTTTCAGCGGTATGCAGGATGTTCTGCGATCCCGAGATCCTGTTTCAGGTTTCTCCCGGGGCTTTTTTCCCCAGACCGAAAGTGGATTCTGCCGTAATGCGCCTTCTTCCCCGGAAGGTTTCAGACATATTCATGCCTGAAGAGGATATCGGTCCATTCATCAATTTTATGAGGTCCGTTTTTAATTATTCAAGAAAAGTGATCCTGAACGCTGTTATTAATTCCCATGCGGTTGATATGCCGAAGAAAGAACTGCGCGAACTTTTTGTGAAGCGGGATATTGACCCGGGAAGAAGCCTTGCTTCCTTTGCACCCCAGGAACTGTATGACGTGTATTCAGCTGTTATGCAGAAGGAGGCTGTGAAGTGACACCTATACAGGACAGCAAAAAGTTCACACTTATGAATAGGCCTCTGTTCGAGCTCAAGGTTGACGCTGTTGTCAATCCCACGAATACGGATCTTCTGATGGGGGCCGGCATTGGAGGGGACATACGGAAGCTTGGAGGAACCGACATACAGGAGGATTGCCTGGAGGTGGGGTCGATAGGCCTCGGGCAGACCCTGGTCACGGGCGGGGGTGAACTCAATGTCAAATACATTATACACGCGGCGACCATGAAGATCGGGGGGGTAACCAGCGAAAAAAACCTGATAAGCTGCATCAGGAGCGTAAGCGGGAGAATAAATGAATACAAGATCGCCCGTATAGGAATTCCCCCTATGGGTACGGGTGTGGGGAGATTTCCCCTCAGAAGGTGTGCCGAAGTGATGATTGAGACTATCCTCGCTGAAGTAATTAAGCGCAGGTGCCTCAGACAGGTTCTGCTGGCAGTCGAGGACGAAGAGGAGTTCAGGGTGTTTGAATCGGTCTATTTCAACATAATCTCGGGCGAAAAGGGAAAAACTGAAATACCCAGTGAACAGAGTGATATATAACAGGCGCGGCCTTGAGGAATACACACGCACACATGCGTTTCAGATCGAGATGCGGGACCGTGTCATAAAGGGAGAGACGGATTCAGTCCTTATCAGTGTACGCCATCCCTCTGTGATAACTGTGGGAAGGGGTGGGGACGGGAACGGTATTCCTGCCGATCCGGATATGCTTGCGCGCAGGAACATACGGATCATTCATGTTGAGCGCGGCGGAATGGTGACGTATCACGGCCCCGGGCAGGCTGTCATGTATCCGGTGTTTGACCTCAGAAAGTTCACACAAGATATCCATGAATTTTTGAGTAGCCTTGAACGGGTCATGATACGGGCCCTTGCCGCTTTTTCCCTTGCCGGCCGGCCGGGTGAAAAGGCAGGTGTTTTTATAGGGAAACGGAAAATCGGTTCCATCGGCATAGCTGTCAAGCGCTGGGTAACCTGGCACGGAATAAGCCTTAACGTACAGAGCGACCCCTTTTTTGACTTTATCTCGCCGTGCGGGCTTCCTCCGGGCAGTATGACATCACTTGAGGAGGAGGGTGTTGATGCTGACATGGAATCGGTAGAGAGAGAGCTTGAACACGCGTTTATACAGGAGTTCGGCATAGATATTGTACAAGCATCTCAGGCAGATGCGCACTGTGTACAGTGAATAACGCGGCCAAACCCGCTAACCAAAAAATATCTTTATGCAAAGATATATTGGAAACTGAATGTATATTTTTACTATTTTTATGTCCGCGTTATAGGATATAATTTGTTTCATCTTTTGAAACATATCGTACTCCTGTATGTTCAATCAAAACATGATGCATAAAGACATTTATGAGAAAACAAATTATTAAGCCGTGACTTGGCCATCGTTATCTCTTTTATAATCAGTGAGTTATATATGTGTTCTCAAAAACATCTTTTTTTATCTGAATGGCTAAGTCGTTAAGGTTTGTCCATGAAAAATACGAGGATCCCGGCATTCGGACTGCAAGGAAAGCCGGAATGGCTAAAAAAACGGATCCGTCCGGGCAAGGGCCGCGATGTTGAAAATTGCATACAGAGACACGGGCTCCATACCGTATGCACTGAAGCGGCCTGTCCGAACAGAAATGAATGCTTTTCAAGGGGAACCGCCACATTTATGATACTGGGGAATGTATGCACGCGTAACTGCAGGTTCTGCAACGTGCGTTCGGGGATACCCGCAAAACCCGAACCTGATGAGGTGTGTAACGTGGTCAGTGCGGTTCGCACCATGGAACTGGCCTATACGGTTGTAACCTCAGTGACCCGGGATGATCTTCCGGACGGGGGCAGCGGAGTTTTTGAACGGCTTATCTGTGTACTCAGGAAGGAGGATGTCAGCGTTGAAGTGCTTACGCCTGACTTTCAGGGAAGCACTGAAGATATTGACAGGGTCATTCAGGCGGGGCCGGACGTCTTCAACCACAATCTCGAGACAGTGGAGAGGCTCTACCCCGATGTGCGTCCGGGTGCTTCGTACGCGCGTTCCCTGGACCTGATCCGGCAGGTAAGCGGATCGGGATCGATCTCCAAGTCGGGGATCATGCTGGGTGTGGGGGAAACCGATGAGGAAATATTCCGTCTGTTCGAAGACCTGCTCCATGCCGGCTGCATGCTTCTGACCGTGGGCCAGTATCTGCGGCCGAACAGGGAATGTATTCCCGTGCATGACTATGTACACCCCGATCATTTCAGTATGCTGCGGGAAAAGGCGCTGTCCATGGGGTTCGGGGGTGTTGCTTCAGGAGTGTTTGTCCGGAGTTCGTATAATGCCCGTGAAATGTATCAAAGTATAAAAGTATCAGCTGAATGAAAAAGAACCTTGATACGGACATTCAGTATGTAAAGGGTGTAGGGCCCGCCCGTGCCCAGGTGTTATCCGGTATTGGTATTTCGAACATACGGGATCTTCTTTACTTCGTTCCCAAGGGGGAGGACCGCTACCTTGTATACAGGGGATTCCGGAGTATAGGAGACTGCGGAGAGGGGGATGATGTTATTGTAAAGGGGACGGTTACCGGCATCAGGACACGGTATACACGGGGGCGGAAAAAAATATTTGAAGTTTCCATAAGCGATGATACAGGGGTTCTTCTGGGTATATGGTTTAATGTGCGTTCGTATATCACTGAAACATTCAAGGAAGGGCAGACCGTTATATTCAGGGGAAAAGTGAGTGTATATGATGATATGCAGATAACACATCCCCGGTTTGAGATCGTTGAAAAGGATGAAGAGCCTGAAGTGGATCTGAATATTGAGCAGGGAGCGATCGTGCCGGTCTATCCGGAGACCGGAGAATTCCATGACAGGATCGGTCAGAACGTGTTCCGCACGATCATACAAAACGCATGGAATGAAGTAAAGGATTCTCTTGCGGATCCGATCCCGGAGCATATCCGGGAAGAGAGGGAACTCTGCTCTATTCAGGAGATGTTCGGGTTCCTCCATTTCCCGGAATCAAGAAAGGAAGTGAGCGAGGGAATACACCGTTATAAATACCAGGAGCTTTTTTCCATGGAACTCGGCATTGCGCGTTACGCCTTCAGGATACGGGAAAAGAGGGAAAAAACCCCTGTAACAATATCCGAAAAGGTGGATTTCCGGATACGGAAACGGTTCCCGTTCTCTTTTACGGATGCCCAGGAACGGGCAGTACGGGATATTGCCGCTGATATGTCCTCTGAAATCCCCATGAACCGGCTTCTGCAGGGAGATGTAGGTTCGGGTAAGACAGCGGTTGCCGTATACGCGATACTTGCCGCTGTTGCAGGCAGGAGGCAGGCCGCATTCATGGCCCCCACATCCATACTGGCTGAACAGCATTACAATACTGTTGACCGGTTGCTTTCAGGTTCAAAGGTCGAGCACAGGCTCCTTTCAGGTGGAATGAGCAGGGCGGAACGGGATTCCCTGCTGGATGAGATAGGAAGAGGAAACGTTGATCTGGTCGTTGGCACGCATGCTCTTATACAGGAGGATGTCGTTTTCAAAGACCTCGCGCTCGTTATAGTCGACGAGCAGCACAAATTCGGTGTGCTGCAGAGAAAGGATCTCTCAGAAAAGGGGTATAACCCCGACATTCTCGTTATGACCGCCACGCCCATACCCCGAACCCTCTCTATGACAGCATACGGGGAATACGATATATCAGTGATAGACGAGATGCCGCCCGGCCGTACGCCGGTTAAGACATATTGGTTTTCTGAAAAAAAACGCGACCTGGGATACGATATAATCAGGGAGCGGGCTGCCAAAGGGGAACAGGTATTCGTCATATGCCCGCTTGTTGAGGAATCGGAGGATTCGGACCTTAAATCTGCGGTTGAAACCCACGTCAAGCTGGGAACGCGGGTGTTTCCTGAACTGAATGTCGGCCTTGTGCACGGAAAGCTAAGGCAGGATGAAAAGGACAGTATAATGCAGCGTTTCAGACAGGGGGAGATCGATATTCTTGTTGCCACGGTCGTAGTGGAGGTTGGTGTTGATATTCCCAACGCTTCAATCATGGTCATTGAGCACGCGGAGCGGTTCGGGCTTTCTCAGCTTCATCAGCTCAGGGGGAGGATCGGAAGGGGGGCGCGCAGTCCGGTGTGTATTCTGTTCGCGTCGCGTCCAACCCAGGCCGCCCTGGAGCGGATAAAAATAATAACCAAGACAAATGACGGGTTCAAAATAGCGGAGAAGGATTTTGAGCTGAGGGGCCCGGGAGAATATTTCGGCACGCGGCAGCACGGCATGCCTTCATTCTATCTTGCCGATCTATCAGCAGACAGGCTTCTGCTCTATGCAGCGCGTCAGGACGCGTTCGGGATCATAGCCGACGATCCGGACCTCAAAAAACCGGAGAACAGATACTGTGAGGATCTGATGAAGCGCAGATTCTCCTACGGCGTGGAACTTCTTGGGGTGACATAATCGTTTAACGCCTTCTGAACCGCTTATTTTTTTTCGAGCGAAGTCTCGAAAAAAAATATCCCTTATAAAAATAGAATGATTTTGTAATTGACTACTGAAAAAAACAGGTATAATTCGGTAGAAATTAATTCGTGTGCCCCTTCGATAACGGGAAGGGTCAGCCGTAAACATTACATTTTTCGCATGAAACAGTTAAAAGCTGTGGTATGAGACGTTTTTAGGAGTTTTTCTGATGATGAGAGAACTGAAATGTATTTTTGCCGTTGTATGTCTTCTGATAATAAGCTCTTTTCTTCCGGGGGCGGAGCAGACGAAGAAAAAAGTTATCGTAGAACTTGTGAACGGTGACAGGATAGAGGCGACGCTCCTGAAGCGAGACGAGAACCATCTCTATCTGTACCTCAGCGGTGACGTTATATCCATTGACTGGAAAAAGGTCAAGAGTCTGAAGGACATTGACAAAGGATCCGCTGAAGTGGAGAATGTAAAGGAATTCAAACTGTACAAGACCGCAGACCTGCCTGTAAAGAATATCCAAGCCCTTGCTGAGGAACTGGGCCAGGCTGTTGTGGTGGTCAAGACCCCTATGGGCCTGGGCACCGGATGGTTCTGCAATAAGGAAGGGTATCTTATCACCAACAACCATGTGGTCGCGGGCGAACGGTCGATAACGGTCACCATGTTCCAGAAGAAGGAAAAGGGATTCGGAAAGAAGGTGTTTAAAAAGGTGAAGATCGTTGCTCTGAATGACGATATAGATCTCGCTCTGCTTAAAATAGAGGATACAATCGATATTGAATACCCTCAGCTTTATATCGGTGATTCAACCAAGGTGAAAGTAGGGGATGAATGCTTTGCCATCGGAAACCCCCTTGGGCTGGAGCGGACCACATCGCAGGGGAACGTCAGCAAGGATGCCCGGAATAACGCGGGAAGACTGTATATTCAGATGACCGCACCGATCGCACCCGGCAATTCTGGTGGGCCTCTGTTCAATGAACGGGGTGAGGTGATCGGGGTTACCAACATGGGCTATATTTTCTTCGACGGCCTTGGTTTTGCCATACCGTCAAAATATGTTAAGGAGTTCCTTGACAATGCAGCGGCATTCGCGTATGACGAGGATAATCCGAACAGCGGTACACAGTATATGGAAACGCCTGTCGTATCCCTGGATAAGTCGATCAGCTTCACCGACTGCGAATTCCTGCGCGCGGGCCACGGCATATCCTGCCTCAGCCTGTGCGATATGAACGGGGACGGTTTACGGGAAATTCTCTTCGCTAACAACAACAAGGCGGAAATAGGGATCGTCCGTTTGCGGAAAAAGGGTGAGGAGGAGAAGCAGATGGATGATTTTGAGGACATCAATCAGCTGCCCGAAAGCGAGCTGTTCAAAATCGTGAATATCCCTGTGCAGAGCAAGATATCATCCATGGTTGCTGCCGATATCAATAAGGATAAACGTCCTGACATCGTGTTTTACGGTGACGTAGACTCTCTTGCCGTGCTTGAACAGAAGAAGGACGGCACATTCAAAGCAGCGCGGAAGATAGATGATATAAAAGCGGCCTCGCGGCTCAGGGCAATCCAGGTCTGTGACATGGATAATAACGGGACAAATGATATTTTTGTGCTCGGATCAGATGTGTTCACTGTTTTTTATGACGGAAAGGAAAGAAAGGAATATCCGCTCAACAGATCCTGCAAATCAAAATTGAACCGGATGGAGCTGATAGATTATAACGGAGATGAGCGCAAGGATATAGTGATGTTCGTCAATGACAAGCATTACGCGGTCTATGTACGCCTGCAGGACTCTGACAGGAATTTCGTGGAGGAATTCCCTCTGGAATCATACATATCCGGCCCTGTGCGCGTGTATACGAAAAAGGGAAGAAAGGGGTTCCTGACGCTTGATACGGGCCTTAACCGTGTACGAGAGCTTTTCCTCAGCAAAGCGTCCGGTTCCGCTTCCGATGATACGCTCGTCCATGAATTGATAACCATTCCCGTCGATCCGCAGTCAGGCGTTGCTTCGGAGATCGAAATGGGGGATATCAACGGTGACGGACGGCTCGATATCCTGACAGTTGATGCGAAAGAGAACACATTTGTCGTGTACAGCCTGCGGAAAAAGGGGTTTGCAGAGGACCATTCTCCATCTCCGAAAGGAATATCCCAGTTCAAGCTGTATACCGGTTCTCGCGGCAAGCCTGTTGTGTTCAGTTTCTCGCGTGACGACAAGATATTCGGCCTAAGCAGGATCGAAAAAGGAAAAGTGTCCTTCCCAAGGCCCCTGAACACAGAAGGCACAGTGGAATTCTTAAAGGTAGGCCTTGTGTCCAACGACAAGACTGTCCTTCTATGGGTCGAGAAAAACGGGGGTAAGTACGTAATATATACGGTAGAGGCGGATAATCTTGCTGAAAGAGCCTATGACGGAAGCAAGGGATCGATCGATCTGGAAAAACAGCCGCTCCGGTTCGGAACGGACGAGAAAAACCTTTTTTCCGGTTTTTCAAAAAAGCCCGCAAAAGTAACGTTTGCGGACCTTAATGGAGACGGGAAGAATGACCTGGTGATATCCTGGGCCTACTCCGGGAAACAGAACCTGTATCTCGGCACAGGGGATAATACTTTCCGTGAAATAATACGGAACAAGAAGATACTCAAGGAGCAGAAGGATCAGCCGTTGCTTGTCGAGGATATAGACGGTGACGGCGTCAGGGATGTCCTTCTTGTGCAGCCGGGCTTTATACGGGTCCTTAAAGTTGATAACAAGCTGAAGCTGTACGTGGAAAAACAGTATAACTGGAAATTCGATACGGTCGATTATATATCACTGTATGAGAAGAAGGGGAAAATTCCCCGTTTCATCGCCATTTCCGGCCAGCAAGCGAAGATCGTGGAGCTTGATCCGGAAAAGGGTGAATTCCTTCTATGCGGTAAGCTCGACCTTACCGGAATTGATACCGGAAAGATCATGGTCGGCGATATAGACGGAAATAGAAAGCAGGACCTGGCAGGTCTGGGCCGTGGACTTATATATCTGTTTTTCAACAGGCCGCAGAGTATGGAGGCCGAGGCCGAGGCCGTATTCAGCGCGAAGCTGGACCATTTCACGTATTGGAACCTGTTCGCAGCTGACCTGGACAGGGATAAAAGCGATGAAGTGCTCCTTTTTGATAGGAAAAAGGCGATGTTCGAGATATACCGCCCGGACGCTGCCGGACAGCTCAAAGTGCTTCTCCGTCACAGGCTTTTTGAAAAAACGATTTTTCAGCGCGGAGAACGCGGGTCGTTCGAATTTCCGAGCGAGTTATGCGTCGGAGACGTTGACGGGAACGGCACGCCAGATTTCATCTGCATCCTTCAGGACAGGATCGCTGTATATATGCAGGGGAAGTAGGGTAGAAGAAGTAATTGGTGAGCAGTTAGCAGTAATTGGGAATTAGTATGTAGGGGCGATCCGCTGGATCGCCCAGTCGAAGGTCGAAAGCAGGCGGCTTGACCTGATAGACAGGATTAGCAGGGTAGACCGGGGTCTTTAGACCCCGGATACATGTAGAGCCGCGGCACTGTATATTATCAATAAATTTTATATTCTGCGAGATGCTTAATTAGGAGAGACGTGATGAAAAAACTGTTCGTATGTATTGCTGTTGCCGTGTGTATGCTGTTTCCAGCGGCGATATCAGGAGAGGAAGTCGTTAACATTCTTCCAGAGGATACACTTCTTTACGGTATGGTAGATGTGGAGAAGGCTCTCAGCGGATCACAGGAGTATTGCAAATTCGTTGACGGGGAAATCGCCGGAAACGTGGTTTTTCAGATCAAGGCCATACACAAGGCACTCAAGGAGTTCGCGGCCCGATATGAATTCACTCCCGGTATATTCGATCATCTTCATGAGCTGAAAGCGCACTTTATACTCATGAAGAAAGATGAACCTGAAGTCAAGAAGCATACATTCAAAAGCCCGAAATACAACCATGAAACCGGAGAGATCATCCAGGGGGAATTTGAGGAGCATTCATATACCGAGACAAACTATGTCGCCTTTTTAACAGCATTCGAGACCACAGAGGAACTGGCAGAGGATTTTATTGACCAGTTCAAGGGACTGATGGGACGGATGGCTGAAAAGTATCCCAAGAGGCGTGAAGAATTTGTATGGAAAGAGCTGGAATCAGAAAAAGGGGAGCTGCTTTCGTTTGAAAAAGGTTCATTCGTGATCGGCCGGATGGGCGGATATATAGTCGTTTCTCCGGGAAACCCGAAGGAAATACAGCGGTATTTTATAAGTCCTGCGGATCCTGCGCTGGGGAGCATGCCGATCCATCAGCGCAATATCCTTAAGGAAAAGCCTCCTATCGGATTTCTCCTTTCCAGCATACGGGCCCTGACAGTGCTGCTTGAGGAAAGCCTGACACTGGGGCTTAAGAATGCCATGGAAGAAGCGGCAAAGAAGAAACAGGGGGGAGAGCAGCAAATGCAGGACTGGAGGGTACAGAGAGCCCAGGCGAGCCTGAACCGGTTCCTGATGTTTAAGAAAGCGATCGGTTTTGACACAATACGCATGGGAGGCGTATACACCGATATGTCAATTTCAGATAATACGGCTTCCTCCAGTATGAACATGACCATAGAATTAAGCGAATCAGCCTCCCCCCTGATCAGGCTCGCACTCAACAGCGGTAAACCTTTTGAAGCCCCTAATCTCGGTGATTTTAAGGGTGTATGCCTCATGATGAGGATAGGTTTCAAACAGATGCTGGACGAAACCCTTAAGGCGCTGCCTCCGCAGTACACGCAGGCTTTTAACGGCCAGGTGGAAATGGCAAAACAGTCTGTCGGCTTGGATATTCCGGGACTGATCGCACAGCTGAGCGGAGATATCTACGTGCTCATCGATATCATTCCCGACAAAGAGATCCCCACTCAAAGCTACAATTATGAAACCAAGAAAATCGAGACTAATATAGTGAAAAAAACAGTGCCTGAATTTTTTATCCTTTTCGGGCTTAATGACAGCGGCGCTGCTTCAGAAATGCTGTCAAAACTTTTCACTTCCGTCTCGACCAAGTTTCCTCAGGCAGCCTCTTTAGTAAAAAAGCGGGTTTACCAGGGAACGGATGTGTATCTGTTCGGATCGGGTATTGACCGGGAGGATGCACAGCCTGACGGATTCATGTCATATGCCGCTGTTATACTCGGAAGGCATTTCACTATGGGGAGCTGGGAAAAAGTGACCGGTTTCATACGGCGTGTAAAGAGCGATGCTTCGGGAGGGAGCAAAATAATCGCAGATGCTATTGCGCGCCACAAAGATGCCAGTTTCCTGTGTGTTTTTCCAAAAGCATTCATGACAAAGATAGAGAACATGATGCAGAAGAAGAATGAGGATCCCCTTGGGATGATAATAAAACAGTGGGAAAATATGCAGAAACAGATCCCGGACAAAGAACTTGCCGAACAGCTCAAGACCCCGGTCAAAAAGCTGCTGGAGTCTGTTCAGGCTCTGCAGAAAAAAGCCTCCAAGCCCGAGACAGCGGTTGTAAGCGGTACGCTTAAAGGCAATTTCTATGATGTACACTGCCGGAGTGAAGTGAGGAAATAGACTTCACAGGATGCTTTTCAGGGCTGGAATAGTGGAATAATGGAATGCTGGAATAATGTAGGGGCGAATTGTTTACCCTGTGCAATATGGAGTTATTTCTACTGGGGCAGTCGGTAGTGAATGGTCTTTAGACCATTCTTGTTTTACTAACCCGCCCATTCCTTTTCCATTTATCCACTATTCCACCATTCTGTTTTTAATACTATATTTTCCTTGAAAATATATTTGCAGACAATATAATTTTAAATAAATGGGCCGTTAACTCAGTGGCTAGAGTGCTACCTTCACACGGTAGAAGTCGCAGGTTCGAGTCCCGCACGGCCCATTTTTTATTTATGCAAAGCATAATACAGCCAAAAATATCCTTGAAAATTCCTTCTGCAGGCTATAATGGATAAAGTTATGTGCTGCTGCCGCGGCGAAACATTCGTATTGTGTAACTGCTCATTGTCAGGATGCAACTGGTAGTCTGGGGTCTTTCCGAAGGGCCGCCGAAGCGTCAGCGAAGGAGGCAGACCCCGGTTTTAAGGTTTTATTATAAAAGACAGGTCTTCCCGACACCTTACGGGCCGGGACCGTAGGAAAGACCTGTCACTACACTATATAAATCAGAAAGGATATTGCAATGCCTGAAGAACGTCCGAATATCGTTATGTTCATAACGGAACACTGGAGAGGGGACTCTATAGGCAGGCTCGGGCATCCCGCTGTTGAAACCCCCCATATTGATGGTCTCTCAGCGCGGGGAGCACTGTTCAGCGACGCGTATACTCCCTGTCCGTCGTGCATTGCCGCACGCAGGTCCATCATGACGGGTTGTGCCCCGGATTCCCACGGAATGCTCGGGTACCAGGACGGGCAGCCGTGGCCCTATACACAGACTTTAGCCGGCGAACTTGCGCGTGCGGGCTATCAGACGATCAATGTGGGAAAAACCCATTTCCATCCGAAGAGGCTCCATCTCGGATTCGAGGAGCTGATCATCCCGGACGATTATGATGAATGGATCGAGAAGGAGACAGGCCTGGTCCGGGGAAGGTTCGCGCACGGCGTGCATGCTAACTCATGGATGGCCCGGCCAAACCATCTTCCTGAAACACAGATGGAGGAGACCTGGTTCACAAATGAGGCGATGAAACGGATCGCCAAGCGGGACCCGGAACGCCCCTTTTTTATATGCATCTCCTACAACGGTGCCCATCCGCCGCTGTGCCCTCCTGCTTCGTATTTCAGCATGTTCATGGACAAGGACATTCCCGATCCTGTGGTAGGAACGTGGGCCGAGAAAATGGAAGAGACTGAATGGCCTCCTGATGTGAATGCATGGCGTGCAAACTTGCCGGCCGAGATCGTGAGAAGGGCACGGGTCGCCTACTACGCGTATCTTGCGTATATTGATGCCCAGGTTGGGCGGTTCCTGGAATTCCTGGGAAGAAGGCACCTGATGAGCAACACGTTTTTTCTGTTCACGGCAGATCACGGTGAAATGCTCGGAGACCATTACCTGTGGAGAAAAACATACGCGCATGACGGATCGGCGCGCATACCCTTTATAGCGGCCCCGCCGCAGGGATGGGATACGCGGAACAACAGGGAGATCGATAAACTGATAGGGCTCGAGGACGTGATGCCTACACTTCTGGATGCAGCGGGCGTGCCGGTTCCGGAAGGGGTCGAGGGAAGAAGTGTTCTGCCCCTGCTGCGGGGGGAGGAAGTTGAGTGGAGGGACCGGTATCACCACGAGCATTCCCCCTGCTACACAGGGGACAATGCGTATCAGTGCATCACATCAAAAGAATGGAAATATGTGTGGAACCCGATCACCGGGAATGAGCAGCTTTTCAGCAGAACAGATGACCGGTACGAGCTGAACGACCTGTCTGCAGAGCCCTCGTATGCTTCCGAGCTCGAGCGGTTGCGTATGGAAATGGCGCAGGAGCTTCAGGGTCGCCCTGAAAACCTTTCGGACGGGGAGAAGCTAACTGCAGGAGAAGTCCCTGTATGGAGAGATCCCCGGGAATGAAAAGGAAGGTGGAGAGCCTGGAAGATACGATAGACCGGGTTGTGCCGGGGTAAATTTCAGACAGCGCCGGTCACTCTTTCCTGATCACCAGGATATGCCTGTCCTGATCGATCGTGATATCTCCTCCGTTAAAATCCTGGGGTGTTTCAAGAGGGATTTTTTTACCGTCTGTAAGGGCTATAACCCTGGTTCCTCCCTCTCTCTGCACGTACACGATATGGTCCTGGTTGATAAGGAATTTCTTGATCTCGATAAATTCAGCCATGATAATGCTCCTGTCAGTAAAACAGTTAAAAATTCGAGAGTTTGAAGTATCCGCAAATTGTAATGTGGAATTACCGATTGTCAACACATTTTGCTGATAGTCGGTTCGAATCCTGGGGGATTTTGAGAAGCTTACGTGAAATTCTACGCCCGGAAGGATTCGAACCCTCAGCCTTCTGGTCCGTAGCCAGACGCTCTGTCCAATTGAGCTACGGGCGCAAAATATTTACTTCTTCAGAGATATTATAGTCCAGTTTTATATTTGTCAAGTAAAAACTGGAGGAGGCTTAGAAAACAGAACTGCTTCTGTTTCGGCCCGACGAACAGGCTGAGAGGGCAGAAACCAGCCACAAAGCCTATGTGTAAAAAAATAAAAAACAATTTGCATAAATCGATTCAAAAATTTAAGGGGTCTGAAAATAATTAATTAAGATAGACCTTGACATGAGGAATGGGTTGGGTATATTTTGGAAAAAGCATAGGATTTAGCAGGAGATAGATGTAAAAGACTTAAAAACAGGAAAAATTGAAAAAAAGGAAAAAAATAGGAGAAAACAGAAATGGCAAGAAGACTGAGAATCAAATGTCCGGGGCATGCAGGCAATTACCATGTAATTACCAGGACGAACGGCCAGGATTTCAAATTGGACGATCATATGAAAGATGCCTTTGTAACCATTATAAAACGGCTTCAGCGTCTTTGGTATATTCGGTATGTAGCATTCACCGTCATGACAAATCACTATCATATGCTGGTAAACCTGAAAGACCCTGAGGACGTAGATCCAAAAGAAGCAATAAAGCGTTGGAACGACTATCATGACAAGGAATACAAGTTGAATGCCTCTGTGCAAGCATACAGGGAATATGCGGTGCAGCAGCTCACAGACGTATCAAGTTTTATGAAACGGCTGAACATACTTATGACGAGGGAATATAACAGGCACACGGGAAAAGCGGGCACACTGTGGCAGAGCAGATTTCACAGCACCATATTTGAAAGGGGATATGCATCACTGCAGTGTGCAGCCTACATAGAGCTCAACAGCTTCCGCGCATCCATGGTAAACAAGCCTGAAGACTATGAATACTCAAGTTTACACTATCTCAAACAGGGAAACAAGGAAGGCCTTATAGATATAGAATTGCTTGAAGAAGGGCTGGATATATCCGGTTTATTCAGAAACCTAACAGATAAACAGGCATTCACCTGGGAGCTCTACAATACCTACTTGGCATACGTATATGAGGCAGGCACAGAACCCAAGGGTGGAAAAGAGCGGGGTATAGTAGTCACCCCGGAAATGCAGGAGAGGCTAAGCAAATACGGAATTCAAGGAGAAAAGGGGAATTTGGCCACAAAGGCATGGGACTTTTCCAGGAGCATATTTGTAGGCAATTCAGAATATGCGCAAAGGTTATATGATGAGTACATAAATCCTGGATACAGCGGAAAGGAGAGGCAAAATCACATAGCCCAATGGCTGCACATAAGCAGTAAAAACCTGTGGAGTATATTCAGTGTATTTCACCAAGGGCTCCCGGCAGGGCAGAGAATAAGATTGCCTTCCCGTGACGGTCCGTAAACTTCCTTGCATAAACTCGGATAGATCAACATAAAAACAAGCAGAAGAATTGTCGGTGGTGTATGTAGGGGGAGGAAATAAAACAAAAAAAGGTTGAAAAAAACAGTAGAAAAGGTTAAAATAACAGTAGGTTTTAGTGCAGGGGAACAGGAAAAATAGAGATCAGGAAAAATAGCAGGAACTTTAATGATACTTGGTTTAGATTTTCTGACCCCCTAAGGTTTAGATTTTCTGACCCCCTAAAGAGATAGCATTGAAAAAGCTTTGACAAACGGCAGGTATATGCTATAATGTTTTTATTCAGGGATTCGTAACGGATTCCCATTCTGAATAGAGCTGAAAGGTTGACGTATGGCTGTTAAAGGCGTATGGTTCGGTAATAAACAGTGGCCCAGCGGGCGTTCACCCGGGGATTTTGCAAAAGACGTTTTCCGTATAGAGAAGTGCAAAACCGACAAGGAAAAAGCTTTTGCGTTTTACACGTGGCTGCAGCGGTGTATGATGCGGGGCCCCAACATCTATACAGCTTCGGCAAGCGGCGCATATTCCAGGTGCTTTGACCCGCTTACCATCTTTACATGGGGGTCGCACGAGTGTACAGGCTGGGGCTGGGTCGCAGCCGAGGCACTGAATGCAGCCGGCCTTAAAGCCCGCCGCATGGTCGCCAATAACAACGGGCATACATTCTATGAGGTGTATTATAAGGGGGATAACGGAAAAGAAGCATGGCACGCATTCGATCCTTATATCGGGTGGTATTTTTTAAACAAGGAGGGTGAGGTCGCATCAACCGAGGAATTGGGAAAAGACCATAACCTTGTGCATGATCCCTATCCCGGGCATGCATTACCCTGTTGCCATGACTGGATCCGCGGTATCCTGTCACGGCGGTCAGATGTGAGTGACTGGGTGGACGTGGTGCAGGAGCTGAAAGGTGAGCAGCTTTCATATAATCTTGACAGGGGGCAAGCCATTTCCGCTTTGTGGCAGCCGGCTGACGGGGAAAAGGCGCTTGTAACGTATGACGATGCACCACCGGGCGAGCGGGGAAAATCGTATATCCGCGGTTCCCACTGTTCGATTACACCTTATGACCATGAAGGAAGAATACGATTTCCTGATCATGAACCGTATTGGAGGAATTACAGGTGGGGATCAAGCCTAAACCCTCATGAATCTGTCAGGTGGCACGGATGCGGAAACCTCAGATGGACACCTTTGCTTTATGGTGAGGATGCTGTTCTCGAAGCACATAATGCCGTGTTTGAGAACAATACTGTACGCGTCAAGGGAAACAATACATATGCTGAGATCTGGTACAGGATCAGACTTCCATACCTTATACATCACCTGTATGCGGACTGGAGCGTTAAAGGAGCGGGTGAGGCGGGGCTGAGCATATCTGCGGACGGCGGAAATACTCTTTGGGACCTTAAAAGGGGAGGTGCCCCGTGCGGCGGACTGGTTCAGAACGGCAAAGCGGATTATCTGGCAGGCAGGGCATCGGTCCAGGGTTTACGTGAGTTCCTCCTCAGGATCGATCTGCTCGCTTATGACAGGGGCGAGGAACTCAGGGTAGACGCCCTCAGAATTCAGGTCGGGTTTCACCACAACATGCACATTCAGCCGCGCCTTCTGCCGGGAGAGAACGAACTCTATATTGAAGCTGATGAAGTTGATTCCGGAGACAGCCTCGAAGTGCGCTGGGCTGCCACAGCCGGAGACAGGGAAATCACGGAAAGGCTTGCCCTTGACACAACAGGTAGGACGGAACGGAAAATCGATGTGGGATGTGAAAAGCCTGAAGATATTATAATGAGGGGGGTCACCCTGGAAGTCATATGTGAGCCGAACCAGGTACGCTGAAAACGGGATTCCTGAGGATACATAATAACGATAATGGGCACAACAGACATAATTCACGACAGGGAGATATATAAGCGGGTGATCTGCGAGGCTGTGCCTAATGCACAGAAGTATGTATGGATCGCCACGTCCGATATCAAGGACATGCATGTACACAGGGGAAAAAAGATGGTTCCTTTTCTCAGTGTGCTCTCGAAACTTCTTGATAAAGGCGTATATGTACGGCTTATTCATGCACGGGAGCCGGGTCCCATGTTCAGAAAGGACTTTGACAGGTACAGCAATCTTGCCCAGGGGCTTGAACGGCTACTTTGCCCCAGATCCCATTTTAAATGTGTGGTCGTTGACGGAACCTTTGCATATACGGGAAGCGCAAACCTGACAGGTGCCGGCATGGGGGCAAAGAGCGATAACAATCGTAATTTTGAGACCGGCACGGTTACCGAGGATCCGGAACTTGTGGAAAAGGTAATGCACCAGTTCGATGAGATATGGAGAGGCGCTTTCTGCAGGACATGCGGGAGAAAGGAGTATTGTACCGACGGGGCTATCGAATAATGAAGAATGGGGGCATACCTTATTTTTGATTTTTAATTGTCGAAAATAAGTAAAAAAAAATCGAAGAAAATGTGTAAGATTATGCAATTTTCTGCAATAGTATAGTAAATATGTTATAAAAACCCTGAAAGCGGAGAATAATGGCAAACGGAACTGACGTAGAGAAACCAGAGGAAGAAGCATTCAGAAAGGTGCTTTCCCACCGCACGATGCTGCTTTCGTACATATGGGCGATCGTGAGGGACCGAGAACTGCTTGAGGATACGTTCGGGGATGTTTCAATAGAGATTGCACGAAGCTGGGGTTCATACGATGCGTCGCGTCCCTTCGAGCCCTGGGCCCGAGGAGTCGCGCGGCGTGTTGCCCTGGCTAACGTGCGGAAATCAAAAAATAAGCACGCAGTCCTTGATTCGGATGTACTTGAAAGTATCGGCGCTGAATTCGATTCCCTGGGCAATAGGGACTGGCTCAACAGACGCAGGGAAGCGCTGAAAAAATGTGTGGGCAAACTCTCCGGCTTCGGGAAAAAGCTCGTTCACCTGAGGTATTCGGCAAACCTCAGTTACGAGGAGATCTCAAATACAGTCAAACGGAGTGTGAATGCGCTTTACACGGCTTTTACCCGTATTCACAGCGCCCTGGGAAAGTGTGTAAAAAAAGAGATGGATCGTGTATGAACAGAACATCTGACAGCGGCAGGCCCGCAGGTATTGAGGAAGTACTGCTTCAGTACCTTGACGGAACTCTGTCAAAAAGAGGTGTTGAGGGCCTTAATGTGAGGCTCGGGAAAAGTCCCGGGCTGCAGCGGGAATTTGCCGAGATGCTCCTTAATGAGGTTCAGCTTAATGAGATCGGCAGGGAGATCAGGGAGGGGATTGAGGAGTCTCCTGTTGTGCACATGCGTCCGTTCTATACTGTTTTATGGCGCATAACAGCGGGCACAGCCGCCGCCGCCGTTATTACTGTTGTGCTGGGCCTTTTATGTATGACGGGGCGGTATCCGTCACCGCGTGCGGCAGGGGATTTTATTGTAAGCGGGGGTGATACGGTCGAACGGGGTACTGTGGTTGAAACCCGTTCAGGGGAAGCGGAACTTTCCCTCGGCGGCTACTGCAGGATAGCAATTAAGCCGGACAGTGCTGTAAGGATAGAAGGAGAGGAATATGCTGAGAAGGTATTCCTGAAACGCGGACAGGTCCTGTGTGATGTAGACCGTGACGCAGGGACATTCGATGTCGGGACCGATGCAGGAACGGTCTCTGTCACAGGAACCAGGTTTATTGTCAAATATTTTAACGAGAAGGAAAGTAACAAATCTTTACATGTCAATTCAGAAAAAGGAGAAAAGGACATGAATGCGAAACGTATATTTGTCAAGGTGCTTGCCGGAGCTGTGCTGGTGAGCGGTGCGTGGGGCAGCATGCCCCTTACAGCAGGTGAAGAGGGGGTCATGCCCAGGGAAACGAGAGAAACAGAAAAGCCTTCACTGCCGAAATCCCTGTACGGCTTCAGCGGTATGGTGCAGGGGGCTGTTGTTTCAAAAGGGGACGGTCACACTTTTACATTCAAGATGAAAAAGCTTCTGCGTGTATGGAGGGACAACAAAGCATCCAATCCCGCTGCTATTGTAGGCCGGACAGTGCATGTCGGATCCCGGTGGGTAAAGAATAAACGGGGCAAATGGCATAGAGTTGAAGCACATGTTGCCTTTATCCGGACACTCAAGCCGGGACAGGCAATGACACTGGAGATCAAACACGCGGAACGTCATATGTTCGCGATACTGGAACTATCTGAAGAACAGAGACAGCTTGTAGAAAAAGCCAAGGCCGAGTTCAGGAAGGGGGACCGCGAAGGCGGCAGACATGATGAAGAAGGCCGTGACATCCGGCACGATGAAGGGAAACATGAAGGAGACAGGCATAAACAGGAGATCGAAGCCGAGATCAGGGAGCTCAGGAAACGTCTGCACGAGCTGGAGGCCAGGCTTGAGAAGCTGAAAAAGCATGGGGGCGAACGTGAACGGGAACTCAAAAGGCGCGATGAAGAGGAGAAACCGCGGGCCGATCGTAACAAGGGTGAGACCGAAGGGGTAATCAAAGTCGGTAAAGCTCATTATAAATCCAGAGAGCATGAGGCCTGGACAAACAGGGGACGGATCGTCGGGCACCTGAGCAAGGCTCCGAAATGCGTCATCAAGGTCCTTAACGCCTATGGAAACATCGTTAAGACTGTTGAAATACGCAGAGGCTCGAAAGTCTATGAAATTGAGTGGCTCAACCCCGGAATGTATACAATGAGGGTGCAAGCGGAAGGATACAGAACGTTTAAGGTAAAAGTCCGTGTGAAGTCTGGCAAGGATCTGTTCCTGGACCTGAATTTCAGCGGTTCAAAAAAACAGGAGGGTACGGTGCACAAGGAGGTCGAGCTGTTTTAGGACAACGGTCAGTAGACAGGGATTAGGATACAGGGAACAGTAGGGGCGAGCCGTTGGCTCGCCCCGTCCAAGGCAGGTCCAGCTTCGCTGGGGGGCAAAGTGTCGAGAATCATTCTTTCCACTTCATAATTCGACATTCCTTGTTCGATATTCTTTTCTTCCTACCCCATAATCCCCCTCTCGCCGGCTCTGCCGGTTTTTTCCTTGATATTTCCCGAATTGTGATATAATATATGATTTACAATATTACTGTACTTTCCGGGGGACAAGGAAGATATAATGAGTATAGAGGCCTGGATCGGTATTTTTGTATTAACAGGCGCTCTCGGCCTGCTGACGTTCCTCACTCTATGGGCTCGCAAAAGTATTGATGTGATGGGAAAAAACGGATATATTTCACCCCGGAAAAAGTACAGGGAAAACGGGGATGAGTGAAAAAAAAGCACTGACAACCGAACTGGCCAGGGACCTGTCCCTTTTTCATGTAACCATGATGGGGGTCGGGATGATGATAGGGGCGGGCGTGTTTCTGGGTATCGGGAACGCTATACACCACGCGGGGCCCGGCGGAGTCGTGCTTACGTTCGCACTCAACGGTGTGATTGCAATATTCACGGCGATGTCATACGCGGAACTCAGTTCCGCCGTGCCAAGAGCTGGAGGAGCTTACAATTTTGCCCGTATAGGTTTCGGCAGGCAGGTCAGTTTTGTCAGCGGCTGGATCGAGTGGTTTGCTTCAAGCATTGCGGGAAGCGCGTATGCTATCACATTTTCACTGTATATCTGGAGGTTCCTTGAGGGGACCGGGTGCATGGAGGGGTATTCCTCCTATCTTCCCGGTATCGAGAAGGTTACCGCTGTGCTGATCACGGCATTTTTCATATATATCAATTTTAAAGGTGCGTCGGAAGCGGGAAAAGTGGGTGCGTTTTTCGCATTCGGCCAGACCCTGTTCCTTATTATTATCGGTATCGTGGGTATTGGGTGCGTGCTGAAAGATCCCTCACGCCTTCAGAATTTTGTTCCTTTCATGCCTAAGGGATGGGGGAAACTTTTCGTGACCATGGGGTTTACATACGTGGCGTTTGAAGGGTTCGAAGTGATTGCCCAGGCAGGGGACGAGACAGTCGAGCCGAAAAAAAACCTTCCAAAGGCGATGATCTATTCGGTCTTTATTGTGACGGCAACGTATATTCTTGTGTCATTCACGTCAGTAATTGCAGTAAAAGCGGGGTCCCCCGGAGTGAAGGGTGAAGTATGGCAGTGGATCGGGAGTTTCGGTGCTAAGGGGTTCGGTGAAGCTGTCGGCCGTATCATGCCGTATGCGAACCTGTTCCTTACGCTTGCCGTTGTATTCGCGTCCACTTCAGCCCTGAACGCCACTATCTTTTCAGCAACCCGTGCTTCGTATGCACTCGGGCGTGACGGTATGCTTCCGGCCTTTATGGCAAAAATATCCCGGAAGAACAAGATCCCCTTTATTGCCCTCATTTCAACGGGAGGCCTTTGCATTATTGTCGCTGTTTCGCTTGATTCCCTTGATATAGCTTCAACAGCAAGTATCATGTTCCTTTTTCTCTTTTTCCTGGTCAATATCTGCGTTATCCGGATCCGGCGGACCATGGCTGACGAGCTTACGTACGGATTCATGACGCCTCTATTCCCTCTTTTTCCCGTAACTGCTGTGATCTGTCAGGTTGTCATGGTGTTCCATCTGCACAAGGTAAGCTATGCCGCTCTTGTGATCGGACCCTCCTGGGTCGTACTCGGTATTCTTGTATATCATTTCTATTCCAAGTCCCATGCCAGAACAACGGAAGAGGAAGTAGTCGTGCTCGAAGAGGAAGCTGCAACGGAAACGGAGCACAGTGAACGGAACTATAATGTCATGGTCGCGGTTTCGAACCCGGAGAATGCCCTGGGCCTCGTAAAAAACACGTATAAAATATGCAAGGCCAAGGATGCTCACGTGGACCTCGTGCATGTAGTGTCAGTCCCCTCGCAAATCCCGCTGAGGGATGCTGAGGAGCATATGCTCGAAGGCAAGGAGGGGATCGTTGAGATGATGCTCTCGCTTACCTTTCATTATCCGGTCCATACGAGCATCAGGTACTGCCGAAACATCGCGCGGGGCATCCTCAGTGCTGTAAAGGAAAAAAAAACCGATCTTCTGATCATGGGATGGCACGGAAAGACTTCCCAGACCGAGTTCAGCATGGGAAGCACTATCGATCCCCTTATTGAAAGAAGTTCATCCAATGTTGTGATCTTCAAGGACTGCCATAATCAGGAATTCAAAAATGTGCTGGTTCCTGTTTCAGGGGGTGCCCACAGCAGTTTCGCACTGGAACTTGCCACAATACTTGCTGATAAAGAGGAAGGGAGAGTGGTTGCCCTGAATGTTGATACCGGGAAATATCATTTCAATGTAGAGGATATGATCCGGAAAAATGAGGATAACCTGTACCTGCCTCCGGATCGGATTTCAATTAAATTTGTAAGGTCCCAGGACCGCCTTCAGGCAGTTCTCTCTGAATCGGAAAATTATGACCTTGTAGTCCTCGGATGCACCAAGAAGGGGTTGATCCAGCAGTTTCTGCAGACGTCCTTTCCCGAAATGGTTGCCAGGAAGTGCTCCAAGCCGCTGGTAATGGTAAAGGCAAAAGGGATCGGGTCCTGGATAAACAGGTGGATATAGGCCCGGAGGCCGGCAAAGCCGGCGGGGATATGAGTGATGTGGTATGGGGCAGGAGTTAACGTTGCCGGCGGTCAAAGGGTAAAAAGGTTTAAGAGTTGAAGAGAATTCAATGTCGAATTAGGAATTAAAAAGAATAATTTTCAACACTTCGCCCTTCAGCAAAGCTGGGCTTGCCTTCGGCCGGGCGATCCAGCGAATCGTTCCTACCCATATCCCATACCCCATACTCCCTATCACTGGCGGCTCTGCCGGCATGCCTTTGACTTTCGACTTTCCAGCTCCGCTGGTCCCGAGTATCCTTCGACTGCGCTCAGGACCTTGAGCGACGTCAGGAGTCGAAACGGTTCTCTCGGGGCGACCTTTGACCCTTTATTTTCTCTTTTTTCTTAATAAAAATCCTGTTGATCCTGTGATCCTGTCTATTCTTTTTATCTTGTCTTTTTTTCTCTAATTACTAAATACTATTTACTAATTACTTATTTCTCTGTGTCTCTGTGGCTATCTTTCTTCCTCGGTATGCTCAAAACAAAGCATGCCCCTGTTTCAGCCGATCTGTCCAGATCGAGATCTCCTTCCATCTGCCTGGCAAGGCGCCGGCTCAGGGCCAGGCCCAGCCCCACACCCGGTTTTGTCACTGCTGCCTCCTGTGCGGATTTTGAAAAGGGGGTGAACAGTTTTGTCCGGTCAGCCTGTGTGATGCCGGGGCCGTTGTCTTTGACGCGGATCCTGATGTATCCGTTGTCGTGATCGGTTGCTATATCAATACGGGAATCTTCCGTATTGACCGCATATTTGCACGCATTGTCCACAAGGTTGAACAGTATCTGTTCAACAGCCCTGATATCCGCTCTGACTTCGGAACTGCTTTCTTCATCCCGTACAGTACACGTAAACTCAAAACCTTCCTGTTCGGCCCGTTTCTTCAATACTTTTTCTGCCTGGCTGATAAGATCCTTTACAGATATATCTGTCCTGTTCAGTCCTTTTCTGTTTTTTTCCAGGCGTGCGTATGAGAGCACGTTTTCCACCAGATGAGAAAGGCGGTCCGATTCGGAACAGAGATCGTCAAGGTACTGTTTCCTTTTTTCAGGAGCAGTGACCATGCCTTCAGCGAGCATTTCAGCATACATGCGGAATGTGGTAAGCGGAGTACGGAGCTCATGTGTGACAGCGGAGACAAAGGCAGCCCGCCGTTCGCTCAGGCTGTGTACACCGTACAGGAGAAACCCCACTGCTGTCACTGCGATCAGAACGCATGCCCAGGCGAGGAAGAGAGGAATAATTGCCTGAAAAGATGACAGTTTGGGATCCAATAAAGGCTGACCCGGTATCAGTTTTACCGGAAGTGATGCCATTATTTTCCCGGTTTCTCCGGATTGACCCCTCGTTATAGACACAAGTTCAGCTTCAGGCAGGATACCCTGAATACGATTCTTGAGCATTATTTTCAGTTCTTCCCATTTTACTGTGCATCCCTGTATATATTCCCTGTTATTGATCCGCACTCGCCTTGCAAGTACAAGGGCACTGCGGATCCAGACGCCTTCCATGACTCCTTCCCTGATATCTGACGAAGGGATGGATGGAAATGCATTTTGGGACGACATCTCCTGGACCGTCTGGGCCCGGGCCTGCTGTTCCATCATGTTGCGGGCATTCTGTATGGAGTTGAGAACTTTCCCCTGTTGTGCCGGTTGCTGGTTATCTATCTGTGAGATCAGGAACTCCTGAGAGAATTCCTGCTGTCTTTTATTTTTGTCAATTTCAGGGAGGAGGCCGATAAGGTCTTCTTTTTTTACGGCAACAGGTATTTTAATATCATTGGAAGGTTCATGCTGAGGAACCGGTTTTTTTTCGCTGTTCCTAGTGAGCTGTTTTTTGCCAAGTCCCGTGCTGAATTGCGGTGAGGTCAGATTTCCGTCAGGATCGAACTGGAAATAGATATCAATAAATTCCGGTGTCTCGAGAAGAAGGGGAGAAGGGATCAGGATTTCCCCTTTTGCAACATTTTCAAACATGCGTGTATATGCGCGTTCCGCAGGATAATAGGAACTGTATTCAAAATAGGGGCGGGCCGTTTCCCTTGCAATGATAGGAGCTGCTGCAGAGTCGAGACGCCACATGGCCAGACGGATGCTTTCCTCGAGTTCTGCTTTCCGGAGTGCCTGCGTGTTTTCCCTCTCAAGCCGTATTACAATAATGCTTGCCCATACAGTAACGCTGAGGAGAAGCCCGGCGCATATGCTGAAAAGAAGCCAGATATGGAATGACCGCTTCACGGTATATTCCCGGAAACTTCCGGCAGGCCGATCATATAGCCTTTGCCCCGTACCGTAATGATGATTTCAGGTTCAGATGGATTGTCCCTGAGCTTATCCCTGAGCCGCGCGATATGCATATCTATGGTACGGGTATTCATCCCTTCCGGATTTATCCGCCAGACGCGGGAAAGGATTTCATCCCTGGATACAGCACGTTCCGGATGAGATGCGAGATAGCGGATAAGGTCGCATTCCCGCTGTGAGATATCGGTGCGCGTGCCGTCTGAAAAGCAGATCTCGGACCTGGCAATATCAACGTATCCTGCCGGAATAGGGATCCTGTCCACATTACTCGGCCGTTCAGGCGTACGCCGTATCACGGCTTCAACCCTGGCAAGGAGCTCTTTGACTGAGAATGGTTTCACTACATAATCATCGGCTCCCAGCTTCAGCCCTTTTACCCTGTCATCCTCTTCACCTTTGGCAGTGATAATGATGACAGGTACGGACGGGCGGGACTCCCGCACCTCACGGAGAATATCAAGCCCGTTCATGCGGGGAAGAATAAGGTCGAGGAGTATACAGTCGCAGTCGGTCTCGACCGCCATGGACAGGCCCTTTTCCCCGTCACCCGCTTCAAGAGGTTCATACCCGTCGAATTCCAGGGCATCAGAGATTCCCCGTCTGATGGCCCGGTCGTCTTCAATTACAAGAACTTTCTTTTTTTTCATACAGATATTTTACCTGTTAAGACAGTCTTTTCAAGGGCAAAACGGAAAAATAACAGTCTTTTGATCCATCAGCATTATAGCATACGGCGGAGCAAACGGATGTAACAAGTTTGTAAAACAGCCACAGAGACACAGCCTCCGGCCCCGCTTCCAGCCCGTAGGGTAGGGCCTACGCCCCAATGGGAGACCACAGAGAATGTTTCAGGTAAAAATACCGTTTTTCTACTAAATACTAGCATACTAAAAACTAAATACTTCTTCCTGACTTCTGACCTCTGTTCCCTCTTCCATGTCCCCTATTTCCTGTCCTCTGTTCTCTTTTACTAATGACCGATGCCAAATGACTAATGACTACGGCAACGCCGGGCCGTGTCTCTATGGTAAAAATAAATTGACATAATGCTTTATTCGGTTACAATCCATTCTTTTATCCGTTATAGGGGACATGTAACGGAAGCGCAGGCCCGCAGGGCCGAGAAACGTTTCGACAATGCTCAAGTCCCTGAACGAAGTTGAAGGGCGGTACGTGTCCCCTGACTGAACAGTGGGAGATATATGTGGCTGAAAAGAAGAGGCGGGGGCATAAAAAAACGCTGTACGATCATTCCGCGTCCGAACGTGAGAATATCATTGCAGACTGCGGCGGCCGCAGCTTTGTTTCGAATCAGGTCAATAACTGGGTGTTCAGAAAACTGGTCTATGAATACGAAAAAATGACAAACCTCTCCAAACCGCTGAGAGGGGAGCTCGACAGTCATTTTCCCATTGTAACAGGACATATTGAAAAAACACTCACATCAGCCGATGATACGCGCAAGGCGCTTGTACGGTATCCTGACGGTACCGGAGTTGAGTGCGTGTCCATACCTTCTG